>ERZ1026878.1287-NODE-1287-length-15429-cov-13.976259_pt1 | contig 15429 bp, 10 predicted proteins | sample MGYA00380169_ERZ1026878 | MGnify/ENA primary metagenome ERZ1026878 (study PRJEB33269, sample SAMEA4719805) | human gut metagenome | biome: human-associated habitat; feature: organic feature; material: feces | place: Cameroon | collected 2013-10 ...
TTACACTCATTTTTTAATTGTTAAAACGGTGTAAAGTAAATCTGTATTAAGTCAACTCGACGGCTATCAATGATTTTACAACAAATAAGCCTGTTACTGCAAGCTCACAAATCTCGTTACCTCTTCAAAATATCTATATTACGTCACCATATGGCTACCGCAATGATCCATTCACTGCCAAGAGAAAGTTTCATAACGGTATTGACCTACGTGCCAACTATGAACCTTGTTATGCCATACTTGACGGTATTGTAGAACGCATCGGCAATGATAAACGTTCTGGCAAGTTCATTACTCTTCGGCATGGTAACTATACTATCAGCTACTGCCATCTCTCACACATCCTCGTTCCACAAGGTAGCCCTGTCCAAGCAGGTACTCCAATCGCCATTACTGGTTCCTCTGGTCGATCCACCGCTCCCCATCTTCATTTGTCCATAAAATACAAGCGTAAATCTATAGATGCCAAGGTGTTATTGGACTATATCGCCCAGTCCAAATAGCCACAAGTGTTTTTATTCTGTTTACGATGTATGTATTCTCAATGCGCAGTTTGTGTGCACCAACGGTTTTTATTCAATCCCGGCTACAACTAAAAAGGCGGATTCTCAAGACTCTCCATCTTGCACATCCGCCTTTGCCTATACTCATTCTATGAAGCTACTTCTTCACTCCGTATATTTCATAATCCTTCTTTCGTCTTTCTACTATCGGAGGATTCTTCCCGTCATAGTACATATCAAACCATGTTGACGATTCTTTTGGTTTCATACTATCACTCAGCACAAAATGTTTGCCGTCCAATGACCGTTGCTGTATGTAATAATGGTATTTTCTATATGCCGTCTTGACAAATACCTCTCTTGATCCCATGAAGCAAATGTCATCGTACATCCTTATCTCTGCTCTTCTGTAAGTTTCACCATTGTTTCTTCCACGTCTCATATACACTCCACCAATCTTCAAGAAATCCAGGAAACCAATGGTGACAAATTCTGGCTTACGGGTTAAGCAGGTCATATTCTCCAAATATACCCAGTATTCCTTTCCTTGCTCCGTAAAATGAAGCAGTGCGTTGTCTTGCAGCTCTGCAAACTCATACGTCTGTTCTGGCTTTTCCATGGGTTTGTACAGTTCTGTGCGTACAAGGTATTTGCCTTCTCTGTTCTGCACTATTCTTATACCGTATGCCTGGGGGTATATCTTAGCATAACTGCCTAATGACTCCCATTTATCCAGCCAATTTCTTCGATAATATACTTGGTAATTGTTCTTCGTGACGCAGGTGACTCTCAGATTGGCAGGTTCTTTATAGTCAGCTAACTGTGTTCTGCATCCGATGTAATCTATTTTTATTTCTGGTCTGAAAAAAATTATGTACTGTTTCTTTTCCTCTTCAAACTGCTTGACTTCTTCTTCCCATGTGTTTCTCTTTTCTACTAATTCTTCAGCTGTCATAGGATGCAATATGGTATCCCAAGCCTTGCGCCATGCCAAACCTCCTTGCTCGTCTTCCCAAATCGACAGGTCTTCTATTTTCTCCTTGAACATGTATAGTCTGTCTGGCTCTGATGGCTGCACAAAGAAATTGCGGAACCGCAGCCCTTCGTCTGTCCCATTATTCAACGCATTCCGCAATACAAAACTGTTCTCGTCCATCTGACGTGTCTTTACTCTCGGATAGAGGCGCAACCCGTCTGTAGTGGAAAACTCCATAAAGCCATGTTTCTCGATTCTCGGACGCTTGAAGTATCGCACACCATTACGCAAGTCCATCCATGGACGTTCTCTGTCTATCTTCCGTCGAGAATACAGCTTGGCTATTCCGTATGCTTTCAGTTCTACCTTATTATATTCACATGCCAGCACTTCCTTGCCGTCCTTATCCACAACACCCGACAGACCTTCCTTGTTGCTGACTATCTCGTAGCCGTATGCTTCTTCCAAGTCCATACGTTGTCCCTCATGTGTCATCACGGTGATTAACTCTGTTCGTGCGTCCGAAGTGATTCTCTCTTGTTCGTTGCAAATGGAATAGGCTATGTTATACAGCCCTTCCACTTCCTCTGTCAGAATGCCTTTACCAGCGACACGTCCCTCAAACATGGCTTGCCAGTCTCTGTCATCTGACGGGAGTCCAAACAAACGGTACAGCCCGACATTGTCCAATATCAAGCAATACTTCTTGCCCTCAAACACACGCATGCCACGTCCTACTTGCTGCAGGTACTTTGCCAACGACAGTGTGGGTCTCGCCAACTGGATAAACTCTACATCGGGACAGTCAAAGCCTTCACCAAACAAATCGACATTCACCAACACTTGTATGTTGGCTTTCTGTTCCAATGTCTTATCCCTCACGTCTGCCTTAGAGTCTGCACTCAATGTTTCACCTAATGGCTTAGTAAGGCTCAAAGAGGCATAGTTAGGCTTACTATCAATGCTTGTTTCCTTAAACCTTTCAATGATCTCCTTTCTTTCTTCAAGCGGTGTCTTGCTGCTTATCGCCACGGCATTTATGCCATGCTGTCTGTACGCTTCCGCTATATGTTCCGCATGGGCTATGCCTATGGCGTAAGTAATGCCTTTCTTGTTTGCTGCATATCTTATCACCGTATCGCAAAGCCTCTCGATACTTGGCTGCACATTCATTTTCTCACTCATCTCTCTCAGTGAGAAGTCTCCGTCAGCACCTCGTTTCTTCAGCGAGTTCACCAAGCGCCAGTCCTCGCTGTCCTCTCTGATGGACATATAGTCATACAGCGATAACCACCCATCGGCTATAAACTTCTTTGCAGACCATGACTGCAGCAGCACATCAAACAAATCGGTGAAGCCTCGTCTGGTCAGTCGGCAGGGTGTGGCTGTCAGTCCCAGTTTCTTTGCCTCAGGATAAGCATCCATCACCTCCTTGTAGGTTTTCGCCACGGCATGATGCGCCTCGTCGATAACTATCAATGATGGTTTTTCCTCTATTTCTTGATAGTGTCTCGACAGCCATTGTATCGACATTACTTTTATGCGAGAATCATCCAATAAGAGGGAAGGTGTAGTGCCAGAAGTGGAGGAGCTATTCATCATGGTTTCAAGCGTTTCTCTTATCTGTTCTACCAATTCACGCCTATGCACCACAATCCACACACACGGATTCTTAACTCTTCGTTCTTCACTCTTCACTTGCTCCGCCAGTAGCACAGTTTTTCCCGTACCTGTCGGCATCTGCACCATCACGGATTGACACGACCGAAAAGCCGCCTCAATCCGTTCACTCATTTCTCTTTGATAGTCGTATAGCTGAATTTCCTTCATATCAACTTCGTCTCGGCAACCACATCGAGGGTATTTCTTTATGAGTCTTCGAATTGGCATTGGTGATGTCTATCAATATCAGATACCACTGTTCCTTTCTTCGGCACTCTCCAGATATATAATAGACTTTATTAGGTTGGTCTCTTAGTATCATATACAGGTCCAAGAACTGGAATATCCTGTCATTTGCTACGCATTCCCGATGATGCATCGGTATGCCTGCCATATCTCTGTTTTTATAGAAATAATAGTTATAGCCAACTCTCAGCACGTCCATGAATCCCATATGCTCTACAATCGGACGCTCATCAAACTCCTGCATGGTGTACAGATTTACCCACGTGGTTTTGTCTTCTCCTGCAAACACTACTTCTGCTATATTGTCATCTGAGAGTTTTACGCTCTTTAATCCTTCCAGAATGATATGGTGGTCATTGTTGCTGATGGCATACTCGTTGCGCATGAAATGTTCACAGACGTATGCGTCCTTACTGTTGTATTCCTTTCCTCTGTTCTTGTTGATAGCATAATAGGCGTATGTCACAAGGCACTCTTCTCCATTGATGGTTTTATAGATGCTGTTGCTCTGCTGTTTGCGTTTTTCCCCAGTAATATATTCTCTTCCATAGGTTGTCACTTCCTGCATCGAGCCTTGCGCATTATCCATATAGAGATATTGCTCCTTGGTGCCTACTGCCAGTGGTGACCATGGGTCTTTTCGTCCTACGTATTCAATGGCTTCATTTTTATTGTTCAGCAGGTAGTACTTTGTTATGTCACCTTCTGTCTGACTGACTAACTGCCAGTTAAAACGCATATCATCGTAAGTCTTATATATCCCATGCATATTGTCACCAATACGGATATAATTCCCATCCTTTATATAGCCAAATTTTGTTTTTCGCATAATGTAATTAGATAAATCGAAATAATCTTAAATGGCAGTTCCACAAATAATTATCTACGCATTAAATCAAATTCATGCGCTTTATCTCATCAATGTTTTCCTTGATAAATTCACTGACTTTCTTGCCGTTGTTCGGGTATATTATGCTTATTCGGATGCTGTCATCCAACGCCCCATATACCTCGTCCACCAATTTGTTGAATGGGCTATCCTTACATATATCCGGCAACCATAGTATCACGTCTCCACGCTTTACGGTTACATGATAGTCCTTTATCAGATAGTGTCCCACCAATTCCCTTATCTTCTTTTCTATTTCAACACTATTCATAAATTATCATAGATATATTTGATTCATCCGATATTCAGAGTTTTGAGGTTATGAGACTTGTACTGTTTGCGCTGATGATTAGGAGTTGAAGATTGACATAAACCATACCCCAACAATTTTATAGCCGTATGTATTTTCCGAGTGATGTCCACAGTTTTTGCAAGCGCCAACGGTTTTTATTCTGTTTATCACCGTATCTGTTTTCCGAGTGGCACTTCGTGCCACAGCTTTGCATTCAGATAAAGCAGTCGAGAGTTCACTCTCGTAAGGCTTTATATGAATGAAAAGCAAGTCGAAGACTCGGAAAACAGATACGGGGTTTTTCCGGTTTTTGTTAAAGCTCACTCAGCAGCTGTTTTTGTCTATGACCACCCAGTAGCGGATTTTGCCTAATCATACCACATTCCCTAAAAGGGCAAAGCCCTTCTCGGCACCCCATAATCCGTACAACTCTCCATTCCCTCAATCTCTTTCCACGCCTCATGCAAATAATCATTCACATCCTCAGGCAGTTTACCTTCCTTCGCCAACTTCTCAAACTCCTCCACCATGTCTCTTATGGCATATTCAGGACTATACATATCATCGAAATACTCCCAGTGCCTGTCTATCACGAAGTGTCTGCACATGGATTTCGTCAGTTGCAGGAACATCAATGCTGCCGCTTGGTATTCTCCAACGGCAAGCAACTTCTCGATATTCTTGTTCTCTTCCAACATCAGCTGCCAGATGCTATAACAGTCCCAATCCACATTTCTTCTGTTGAAGATATTCTGTTCATAGTCTTTGTTCAGTGGTATCAGCGACTTGGCTTCTTTCTCTGCCTCCAGCATCTGTCGCTCTTTCTCCCGTCGCCTACGCTCTGCATCTTTTGCAGCGCGTTCTTCTTCGTCATTCATCTCTCGCTCAATCTTCACAGGTTCTCCCGTGAATTTCTTGCTTGGTGCCAACATCTGTATATTGTTCTGCACTCGTTTGAAATCATCAAACCGCGACAGATGCGTAAAGATATATGTGAATACCTCTTCTCGCTTCTCCTCGTTATTCCATGCTGCCACACTATCTACCAATGCTGCAAAGCTTGCATATATCAGTTTGCCGATACGTAGCTTGTATTCATTCAGATAGTCTCTAATGTCCTCCCTGAATATCAGCAAAGGCAGATGTTCACACAACCCCATGGCAATGGCATACGCTGCGTCTGGTCGTCCTTTTGCCAACACTGCTGGTATCGATTTCTTCTCCCATCGCTCCAATAGTCGTAGCATATACATGAAGTCGTCTTTGTCATCAGGGAAGAAGGTCACCACTTGTTGGAAGTACTTGGCGTATGCTTCCTCCAGGTCTATATACAATCCTTTGGGCACATAGTCTATCTTCGGACGTTCCATACAGTTTCTCCGTCTGCGCACCTCGGCTGCTTCATCCAACTTTTTCTGATGGGCAAGGCGTTCTTCTTCATTTTTGCGAACCGCTTCCAACTCTTCTTTGAACTCTTTCGTCTGCATAGTGTCTGCACACAGATGTTTGCTTATAAGTCTTGACAGGTATTGCCTCCATGCCCTCCAGTTGCTTTCGTTTACGCAATCAGGGCAGGATATTCCTCGCAAACTCCATGTCTTTTCAAACAGGTCGAAGTCCCATTCGTAGGTTTTCTTATCTGGCATATTCTAAAAGTTTATATGGAATATGGGGTGATAGAATTTTCAAAAGTGATGTCCACAGTTCTGCATGCCCCACTGGTTACTATTCTGTTAACGTTCATATGTATTCTCTATGCGTACTTTGTGAGTCTCACTGGTTTTTATTCTGTTTATCGCTGTATCTGTTTTCCGAGTGGCACATCGTGCCACAGCTTTGCATTCAGATAAAGCAGTCGAGAACTCGTTCTCGTAAGGCTTTGTATGAATGAAAAGCAAGTCGAAGACTCGGAAAACAGATGCGGTGTTTTTATCGGTTTTTGTCTAAGTCCACCCAGCAGTATGTTTTTGTTTAAACCCATCAGCAGTCGGTCTTTATCGGTTTTCGTCCGAATTATTCTCCAACAAGTATTCATACCCTAATGCAAACGTGTCTTCCGTTGCATCCCCATACAGAAAATCCTCAAAACTGGTAAATGAAGACTGAAACATCTGCCCATACAGCATATTGATTGTGTTAATATGCCAAACCATAGCATTACTATATCGCAGCTCTGTACGCTTGTCTTTCATTACGAGTGTCAGAATATGACATACTGCCTCCAACAGGAACTCATAATACGAGCAATGACTCTCTCTGTCAGGCTCAAAGTAATCCGCATCCTTACAGTGTAGCCTTGCAAGTCGTTCAAGAAGATAGAATGCGTTTCCTACCGCCTCCTCATTCTTGCTTTCTTCATATTGCTTCATAAAGACTTCAAGCAATGGAACAAATGCCATAGCAGCCTTTTTACCATCATTCCACGTACTCAGTTCTATCCAAACCTTGTCAATTTCCTCACGCATGGTTGGAGTGAACCCTATAAAACTGTAGTTCTTCCATGACTTCACCGTGCGCATGGCAACAGGATACTTGTTAGGATAATTATTCTTGATGTCTTGCAGCATGTGTCCCAGTGTCTCTGCCATACACTTGGCATGCATATATCGTTCTTCATCTGTATCACTGGCTGCATAGTCACAACAGTCTGTGTACCATTCTTCATGCGGTAGGTCACTCTCCACTACATATTTACGGCTGTCTATGGCTTCTGACCAATAGGTCAGATAGCGGATTAGTACGCCATGAGGCAATGCCTTCAGTTCTTCTACGACTTTCTGTATTTTCTTGTTTACAACTAAATCGTAATAATCGCCATCGGCGTTGTAGACGAAATCGAATGAGTCTTTGTGCATATTTTATTTATTCTGTCATTTATGCTTCTTTGTGCAAAGAAGATGATGGTTACTCGTCTCTATTGTTAATCTCGAAAATCAACTTCTAAATTCTCGCATTACTGACGTGGTTCAAACCAAAAATATCTTCAAATAAGGTTCTATTGCAGGGGCAGGTTTTGAGTGGCTATTTCGTTTTTATATTGCATAAAGGAGTTTTTTAGAATGGCAAATCATCATTGTATTGAACAGAAGTCGATATAGAAATTTTAATCTTCTCAATGTTGTATTGTGCAAAGAAATCATTCAGATTTGCGACAACTTCTTTTTCTGTCATAACAGAAGTCTCTTGATATTTTTCACGAAGGGCTATAGCTATTCCTTGACTTGTGTTTGGACATTCTTTGAGAATTTTCAATCGCGCTAATGCCTCCTCCTTTGTCGCAGAGTTAACAATGAGAGACAGAAACTTATCGAAATAGAATGGTCTCGTTTTTACATTTTCAGTAATGACCAACCAAAGAGCTTTGGCTATTTCATTTGCATTTTTCCCAGCACTTTTCAATGCTTGGTATTTTCCGAAAAATCCGTATGGCATCATCTCTTTTGAAATAGGCAGTACAGCCTTCTTTTGTCCCAAAGCAATTCCAACCTCTTGATCGCACCAATCGCTATTTCTAAAATCTGGGGTAACAATAGCACACAAGGCATCCATAGAGAATAAGGCATTTTCTATTTCAATTTCCCATTCCCTTGATATTCGAATATCTTCATGCGCAACAAAACAATCTATGCCGTATTCTTTCATGCAGATTTTTAGATTTCTTGCTGCGATTTTATACTTTGTCAAATGACTAATGAATAGCCTGAAATATCCATTATCCCACATACTTGTATCTGTATTATTCCCAAAGCTATCAATTCCTTCTGATACAGGTTGAAAATATACACCAGTTAATTGAATTGCACTATTTTCACCTCTCATTGCGATGTCGTAACTATCTTGGAGGGTCTTTTCATAATCAACTAAAAGGTTTTTCTTCTCCAACTGCTTAAATGTCTTTACAGGTATTCTTACAATAATATGATAGTAATCTATACCGCCATTCCAGTTGTCATGTGAATCCCAAACCGTCTCAATGTTACCATCGATGAGGTATTCTGCTATGCTTTTATCGGTTTCTGTAAAAATTTCTCTTACAGTATTTGTGTATGATGAAAAAATATTCTCTGCCATGTTTTGTATTGTTTTACATATTTCTTTTGCTTCTATGATATACTATATTATTTTACCGTCATGCTAAACATTCAGTATTGGAACCGGACGCTTTTGTGTAAAAATCTCCAATCGTTCTCTTTTTTAAAAACTGTTTAAAGATGTCATTTCGCATCTTATAAAATAACTGACTTTTTGGGTTATCCATACCTTTCCCATAAGAGAAAAGACGACAACGAACATCTTCAATACCTAATGTGTCATAGAAAGGTAACGCTTTTATGTCCATTAAACGTCTATAATCCTGTGCCACTTCCTCGCAATGTTCCTCATATCTGTCATTCAAATCAAAGAAATAATCATAACCATCTCTTAAGTTGGCTTTAGAGAAGCCTACTTTCAGATTAAAATTATTATCATCATATATATCCATCCCGTTAAAATATAAATGGAAACGTAGACTTTCTTCATTAAACAGATAAGGATTCATAATTGTTTTCCCCTCTAAATTTTCCTCGATTGGATTCTTTTGTCCTTTGTTGGGCGATTCATTACAAGTATCACATGAAGGTATCAAGTTATAATAACATAATGCCAAGAAAGGATATTTGCGTTTTGGAAGGAAATGGTCTATCTGTTTTTTTGTTCTGTTTGTGGGTTTTATATATTCCATTCCGCAATATGGACATACTCGCAAACCACTATTTTTGATGAAATCTCGTTTATCAAAAGTTTCAACACCATCGTACACACCATTAACGAATATATCATAAACGATTTCATTAAAGTGATCAAATGATTCACATGCTTCCAGCTTATACTTTTTATAGGTACCAACTAGAAGTCTTTTGAAAATCAAATCATTTGGATATTTTTGTCCTTCAAGATAATTAATAAAAGCAACTTGTTTTGCTGGAGACATTAATAGAAATTTCTCGAGCCATTCTTGTTTAGCAATCTTCTGTAGGAATCTTCGTGTGAGACTCATTGCGTCTACTGCCACATGTACGGTTCCTCTTTTTTTGACTGCGACATCAAGCACCTTGCCTCCAAGATACGCATTTACTAACGGTAGCAGTTTTGCTGCATACTCTTTTGCATATGCTTCATCTTCACCTTTAATTGGCTTTTCTATTTTGAACATAAGGTTGTATGTTTATTCTTCGAGATAGTCTCTAATAAAATCGTCTCCAACAATAGCAAGCTCTTCTTTTCCTATTTGTTCTTTGTTGTTTTTTCTTCTTATCAAGCCGCCTATAACATCAGATGCAATTGAACCAATAGCACTTTTGTCGAAAAAGAAACTTTTGTTCAGCATTTCGTAAAAGTTTGCTCCAAAAGTTTGTGTGTTTACCTTTTGAACCTTTCCATCTTTCAAATACAATGTGTTTTGAGTCATCATGTCACTCAATACAAAAGGCGAATGTGTAACCATTAATATTTGAATAGAGTGAATAATATTCGTATCTATGTGACACCATTTCATAGCGTCAAACAGCATACCCAAAAAACGTCTTTGATAATCAGGATGATAATACAACTCTACCTCATCAAAAATCAAACATATATTATGATAGCCGACTCTGTTTTCATCTTCTTTTACACTTTGAATATTCTTGATATGATACAAGACGTAACTTAAGCTGTAAAGCATTTGTCTTTCACCACTACTCATTTTCCCCAAGGAGAATTCATTACTACTTGTCAATATCCAATTACTTTCAGGATGATCTATTACACGAAAATCTATAGAAACATCTTTAAAAGTCATATTCATAGTATAAAAAGCAGGCGGTAACAATGCTATTGCATCATTGAATGTTGATATTTTCTTGCCTCTCAGTATATCAGCAATCGGTTTATTGGATTGTACTCCCCAGACTACTTTATGATGAAGGATATTACTTATATATTCAAGACAAATGGATATTTTTAAAGTAATGTGGCTTCTATTACTTTTTGAGTCTGCTATTTCTTTAAGCAATTTCCTTACAACGTTTTGGCTTTTCTTTTTTAGACCTTTTTGAATATAATCCATAAAATTTACTAAGTCGCTCGCATTTTCAATCAAGGAATTAACATCAAGAACCTTCCAATAATCCTCATAAGTAAAGCATATCTTCACCGTCTTATATGCCAAATAAAACAATGCCATTTCATATTGATCACGTGATATTTCTGACACATCATCGCCATACTCAGTTTGTAATTTCTGTTCCCATATACGTTCAAATTCACGGAAAAGCAAACTTACATCAAGATTTTTATATCTGCTGAAAATAAAATTACGATAATAGCTCTCCGTTCTCTCCTTATAATTATTATCAAACTTGTATTCCAAAGTTGATGGTTCATATTTTTCAATAAACGATTGTCCTTGAGCCTTTGCTAGCAGTGCTAAAGCCACAACTCTTTGAGAGGCTAATTTATTTTCCTTTTCAATGTCAATATTTCCATTGTTCCGAAATGGTGTTATAACTATGGGAGTATAATAACTGTCATTTTTATGGAATAGACCATCTAACCATTCACCATTAATTCCACCTCCATTTATTATTTCTATCAAGTCATCTGGTTTATACTCATCCTTATTGAATGCATATAAACTATAGTTCGTGGAAATGGTATAAAAAAAGTTCCTCAACAAAGGTTTTGGATCACTGGCATTTCTAATAACTATCTGTTCAAACCCATCTCCGTTATCATTCTGAACATACCAATACAATCTATTGGTTCTACAGACTATTTTATATTGCTTCCTTTCACAGATGTAATACAAATCTGCATCTACTCCATTAGCATAGGAAAGAGTTCTACCTTTACATTCAAGTTTCTTTTTTCCTAACATCCTAACAGAGAAGTTGTTGATTATACGATATATTATATCTAACAACGTTGATTTACCAGCTCCATTCATACCTACAATACAATTTACAGATATGTGCGGTAGTCCTTCTTGTTGATAAACCCAATTCGCCGTAGACATATATTCATCAACGATAACTAGTTTTCCCGCTTTAGGTTTCTTGTATGAACCTAATGGATACCAGTCTTTCTCCAACACTTTAGATACAGCCTTTGGCATGTCTCTTAAATATAAACCTAATAGTTGCATTTTCTGTACAATTACATATATGGTACTAATATAGTAAATACCTTGATTTCACTCTATCACTCCTCTTTCCCTAAACTCAATAAACCTTGAATTGAAAAGTCTATCTGGTACTTTCATTTTCATAAGTTCAAAGAAATCCTTATCATGTGTTGTGAGTACAATCTGTTTGTCTAGTGAGAACGCTACGTTTCTTAGCAAATCAATCATTGACAGTATATTAATGTCATCAAGAGCTTGTACAGGGTCATCAATAAAAATACATCCTAAATCCTCTTTCTTGTCAGTCTTTGCAAAGAGAGCCTTTGCCATAAAAATACAGAAAGATAGTATATTGATTTGTGCAGTACTGAAGTATAGATTCGGCACAATACTGTCACGGTCTTCTTTCTCTGCAAACATCAATACATTCAATCTTGGATCCTTAAGACTAAAATCACATTCAAAACTTATCTTTTTGTATTCAGGATGAGGGTCTATGGTATTATATAGCTTATTGATAATGTCCAATTTGAAGAAGCCATTCACAAAATCTTTAAGGTATTTTTCCAACCTTGTTTTTTCTTGATCTAAAATTTCCTTATTTTTTATATCCTTTTGTCGTTTGATTTCAAGAATATCATATTGTTTCTTGAGATTTTCATTCTCAGAATATTTACCAACAATACTAATTATTCTGATATATTCCTTGACCACTTCCAACTTATCAATCAAGTCGCTCCGTCGTTCTTGTGATTTCCTTATAGTTTCTTGATATACTGTATTTATCTGCTCGCTATCCATTGACTGAGATATAGATTCCATTAGACACTTTGTCTTCAAGAAATTATATGTTCCAGTCAACCTTTCTTTCACTTCTGTATATTCCGAGTTACATGATATCTGTCTTTGTTGTAGCGATATTACCTTTGATTCATCAACTCCTTCTTCCTTTAACTTTGAAATCTCAGCATTGGCATCATCAATTTCTTTTTTCCATTTAACTGATTCAGCCAGAGCCTCTTCTTTCTGCTTTTTCCAATCATCTAATTTGTATTGAGAAATATTATCTGTTCCTGCAGTATGTAGATATTGCGTATAGAATGTATCTGTATTTAATTGTGCAATAGTCATATCGCATTTCTTAATATCTTCATGCAATTTGTCCATTGCTTCTATCAGTTTAGCCAATTCTGTTTTATTATGGCCAAGTCGTGATTTTATGTTATTCAACTCACAGTTTATATTCTGATTGGCTTTTTCATATTTATTGCGCACTTCATCCTCTGTACAATCCTTAAAGTCTGAGAATCTTTCAGTGAATGTAGCCTCGTTTTTTGTTTTATCCGACAGCAATTGTTTGAGTTGATTATTTATATTCTCCCTATCCTTCTTTACCTTAGCTATCTCTTCAACAGTTTTGTTTATATTTTCTTCAACTTCATCAGTTAACTTACTAAGCCGATTGCGTAATCCATGCTCTATGTCCTCAACATCCTTCCTTGCTCTATCCCTTTTCTCAATATCTTCTTTCAGCGATGACGACAAAACAGTATTTTCAGATATCGCAACCAAAAGATTTTCATGTTGCTCATAATCAAAGCCACACAGAGGACATTTACTGCCTTTTATATGCTCAACAATGCTTTGAGATGAAGCGAGAAGATTTTGTAAATTATCGTTCAACCTTAATTCTTCCTCCACTCTATTCTCTATATCCATCAAGGTTTTGTTGGCAGAATCAAGTTTTCCTCTTATCTCTAATAGTTTGCGTGTCTCTTCATCATACAAGTTAGGAATTACAATAAACTCTTTTCTTCGTAAACCTGTTACAAACCTTAATAATGCCGAATGTCTTTGTTCAAGTATACTTATACTTTCATCTACTGTATTTAATCGTTTTTGATTCAACAAAACACTATCAGCATTCGCTTTATATTGTATAGACAATGCAATATATTCCTTGTAACTTTCATGTAGACCAAGTAGTTTCTTGTCATTTTGCTCTTTATTACTCTGTAATTTGGCAATTTCTTCATATAGCTGTGCTATCGCTTGTTTTATATTAACTATTTCTGCTTCATTCTTTGTCTTGTTTTGAATAAAACCTTGTTTCTCCTTTTTAACATCAACTATTTTATTCAGTATCTTCTGAAACTTATTGTTTTGGTCTATAAGAAAAATAAGAATATCTAAAGTCTTTAAGCTGTTTTCCAATGAATTTTTATATTGTCCTACTTGGCGTTTTAAATCTTTTAAATGTTCTATTTTCGTCAATTCTACTGCAATACTATCTATTGCAGATTTAAGGCTTTTCTGTTTTTCTATCCATTCAGGTATATCATCTATTTTCAAGACTCCATCACCCAACTGCATCTTTTCAAGATTTGATATAATATCATCTACCTTTTTTTTGTCTTCCAACAAACTTACGCAAATGGAATCAGCCTCAACTTTCATGATTGGGCAGGCATTCATATCCGAAGAAAACTTTCTTACATCAATATTCTTAGCCTTTAGTTTCTCTATTATTTCTTTCAACAAATCCATAACATTGGCATCAATACTCTTGTCAATGTTTTTGCTTATTTGTTTCAAGTCTCTTGATATATTATCAATATTTCTTTTTATCCCTCTTGAGGCATCACCCAACGATTGGTAATAATCCAAAAGAGAACGGGTTTCCTCAAAGTTTTGCATAAATATTTTAAACCTTTCAGCAGAACTTTTTGAAGAAAGAAATTCCGACAACCAGTCTTGTGAAAGGATAGCATCTCTAAAAAAGCCATTCTCAATATGCTCAGACCTAAGCATTGCTTTTTCCTCTGCTGGCGGACAAGTAGTCCTAACATCTTCACAATCCTCAAACGACATGGTGATGTCGATAGATTCATTTGGTAAATCCTTATTGTGTATAAATGTAGATGCACCATGTTTTTGATCGATAGAGAAATTTTCCTTGAAATTACTCTTTACCCTATGTATTGACTTTGTCATACAAAACTCCATAGCATCAAAGAATGAAGTCTTGCCAAAACCATTTGGAGCATATATTGCAACAAAGTTAGCTGCCTTATTAGAATCTTTCTTTGCTGTTAGATCTACAGACACATCATCAAACAAGCGGAAAGCCTTTATATCAACTCTTTTAATCTTCATTTTTCGCTAACTTTTGGGCAGATTTATTTATTACAAAATCCATTTTATGTTCTTCATCAACAAGTTCTTCAATATCATACTTTATGTACGAAGCAATAAGAGCCTCATAGTTTCCGTCAACAAACTCCGCACGGTCAACAATTATCTTGCGTGAAGAAACCGTATCATGCTCAATTTCATACTTCAGCGAACGATTTATCTCCCTCTTGTCTTCCACCACATAAAACAAATAGAAATTCCAACGTTCAAAATCATCCATTGCTTCCATCTGTCTCTCTTCTGCTAATTTATTACGAAGCGCTCTCCATTGAGTACGTAAAGTTTCTTCTGATAAACATTCCGTAATAGCAATAAGAATATTAACTCCAATTTCAAATATATCAAATTCTTCAACAAACATATTCATGATATTTTAGAAAGTATCAGTTCTCTATAGCATTGAATGTTGACATCTTCATACCCTTCTACACATTGTATCACGCCTTTATTGAAAATCTTAGCATTAATAATTAGGGTGTCCAGTTAGATGTTCCGAAAAACAGATGCTGAAATCACCCGTTA
>ERZ1026878.1293-NODE-1293-length-15377-cov-4.552539_pt1 | contig 15377 bp, 10 predicted proteins | sample MGYA00380169_ERZ1026878 | MGnify/ENA primary metagenome ERZ1026878 (study PRJEB33269, sample SAMEA4719805) | human gut metagenome | biome: human-associated habitat; feature: organic feature; material: feces | place: Cameroon | collected 2013-10 ...
CCCCCGAAGGGGGAAGCAAGTCATTACGGCGCTAACGATTTCCTTAACTTAATAGCATTACATTTCAGGGGGCTTCTCTCCGGTCGTATGAAAATGCGGCACTGCGATCTGACGATGACCGGATCAGAAATCCCCTGACTGCTTACTTGTCATTGACGGCATGTCGATAGGTATGCTACAATACATACTGTCGATATGCCGGAGTGGCGGAATGGCAGACGCACCAGACTCAAAATCTGGCGATGGCGACATCGTGCGGGTTCAAGTCCCGCCTCCGGCACCAAATGATCCGAACCTTTCTGGAAGAGGGGTTCGGATTTTTGATTGGAATAGGTGCAATGGTTAGCCCACGGGCGTACTGCCCATTGATGGTGAGTGAAAGCTCTGATCGAATGAGAAATTAGAAATGAGAAATGCGAAATGGTGGTGCGACGCATAAGAATATAGAAGCGCCGCGGACTATAAAAAAATGGCGATGCCCGAAAGTGGCATTTAGTCACCAGTCACCAGTCACTAGCTACTAATCCCTGCCAACCATTTTTCTGAAAGGATCTTATCATGGACATCTTATCCATCGGAGAAATACTGATCGACCTCACGCAGACCGGGGTGAATGCAAAGGGCGTGCCGCTCTATGCGGCAAATCCGGGCGGTGCGCCGGCCAATCTGTCTGTCGCGGCAGCGAGGCTCGGGGCGAGGACAGCCTTCATCGGCAAGGTCGGGGATGATGCCTTCGGGCGTTACCTGACGGACGTTCTCAAAAAGGATGGCGTCGATGTGTCTGCGCTTGCCGTCGATGCCATGCACCCGACGAGTCTTGCCGTCGTCTCTGTCGATGCAAACGGGGAACGGAGCTTCACGTTTTACCGGAGATCCCATGCGGATACCATGCTTATGGAGGAAGAGATCCAGGATTTCCTTCTGAGAAAGGCGCACATGGTGCATTTCGGCTCGGTGTCTCTGACGGCGGAGCCGGCCCGCGGCAGTGTGCTCTCTGCCATCCGTCGCGCAAGATCCTATGGCGCGGTCATCACCTATGATCCGAACTATCGCGCCCGTCTCTGGGACGATCCGCGGGAGGCGATCATCGTGATGCGCCAGCCGCTGCCGCTCGTGGATATTCTCAAGGTGTCCGAAGAAGAGCTTCCGCTCCTTTCTGGCTTGGAGGACTGGGAGGAAGGGAGCCGGCGCCTGATGGAGAAGGGCATTTCCCTCATCCTTGTGACGCTCGGAGAGGCAGGCTGCTTCTACCGGCTTGGGCATTTGACCGGCCGCATCCACGGCTTCCCCGCGAAAGTCGTCGATACGAATGGGGCGGGAGACACGTTCTTCGGTGCGGCTCTTTCCAAGCTTTGCCGTGAAGAGCTCAGCCGTCTTTCGCAGGAGCGCTTGGAAGACATCCTTACCTTTGCAAACCGTGCGGCCAGCCTTTCGACGACCAGAGCCGGTGCGATCCCTGCGATGCCCAGGCTGAGAGAATTGGAGTGACTAGTGACTGGGGACTAGTAGCTAGGGATTAGGAGTGACTGGGACTAGTGACTAGGGATTGGGGATTAGGAGTCTCGAGCGACTGCTGATGCTTTCGTATCGTCATTTCGAGCGAAGCGAGAAATCTTTGTCATTCGCGGTCAGGCAGTCGATGTTTGGAAAGCTCAAAACGGGAAACCTGTTCTCAAAGAAACCTTCGGGCATTGCCACTATTGATACTCCGCGGCGCTTCTGATTTTTATGCGCCGCACCATCCCCGTTGAACCTGCTGAACCCGTTGAACCCCTTGAATCTTTTCCCCATATCATTTGACACGTATCTTTCCCCTTTCTATAATGAAAGACATGTATAGCGAAAGACATGTGGCAGAATATCTGCCGACGATCTATGGAAACGCTGATTACATCTGACAACGATTGAATCAGTGTTTTCCTACAAGGAGCTGATCATAATGGATATAAAGAAAACAGTCGAAGCCGAGGAGAGCTTTCTCATTTCTCTTCGCCGTCATTTCCATGAAAATCCGGAGCTGTCGCAGCAGGAATGGAAGACCATGGACTTCATCGAAGAAACACTCCATGGCTGGGGGATCTCTACAGTCCGTGTACCGCGAGGCGGTATCTTTGGCATGATCGACAGCGGGAAGGATGGCTGGACGGTCCTGATGCGAGCCGATATCGATGCGCTGCCGATCGAAGAGAACCCGAAGAATCTTGCATGCGAAAAGGTGTGCCTCTCGAAGAATCACGGTGTCTCTCATGCCTGCGGGCATGACGGACACATGGCGATGCTCCTCACTACGGCGAAGATCCTTGCAGCACACAAGGACGAATGGGAAGGCAATGTACTTCTCATGTTCGAAGAAGCAGAGGAAATGGGAGAGCGTGGTGTCGGTCATCTGCTGTCCTATCTGGACGAGAAGAAGATCCACGTGGATGCCTGCTATGGTACGCATATGATGTACTGCCTGCCTGCGGGCAAGGTCGCGGTCATGTATGATGGTGTACTGGCAGGTGCCTTCTTCTACCGTGTAAAGATCCATGGCAAGAGCGGACATGGATCCATGCCGAGCCTTGCCGTCAGCCCGATCGACTGCTTTAATACTTTCTACATGGCGCTTCAGTCTTACCGCATGCGGAAGGTCAGTCCGAGAAACTGTCTCACCTATTCCTTCGGTATGGTGCAGGCGGGTGACACGCCGAATGTCATCCCTGACGAGCTCACTTTCGCCGGTACAGCGCGCTGCTTTGTAAATGAAGACGGGCTTTCCTTCCGTGAGGATTTCTGGAAGCTGCTCAAGGACATCTGCGACAACTACGGCTGCACGGCAGAGATCATGGAAGACCAGTACTTCCCTGTCACGGCCAATAATAAAGAGTGTGTAGACCTTGCGCGGAAAGCCATCGCTGAGCGTGTGGGTGATGTCATGGAAGACACCGATCCATGGATGGCTTCGGAGACCTTTGCCATCACCGAGTCCACCTATCCGGGCATCTTCACCTTCACCGGCGTGAAAAATGAAGCGCTGGGCACAGGAGCGAACCACCATACGCCGGAATTTGATATCGATGAGAGCGGTCTCAAGGTCGGCGTCGAAGCGGCACTCGCCTATGTCCTTGCTATGCTTGAAGAGAAACCGGAGATCAAGTCCTTCCATAAGGAGGATCTGAAGCTCATGCTGGAGAGAGCGGAATAGATAAGGTTGTTGGGTTCAGGTTGACAGGTTTCAGGATCGGAGAACGCGCACGGAGAGCCCCTTTCCGGAGGAAAGGGGGACAATACGCATGTTACATGACAAAAGTTTGAAAGCAGGGATTAGGGATTAGTGGCTAGGGATTAGGAGCCTCGAGTGACTAGTCACGGGTGACTGAGAGATATCAGACTCTCTCGTATCGTCATTTCGAGCGTAGCGAGAAATCTTTCTAGGGAAACACTGATTAAATCGTTGTCAGCTTTTACTCTTGAATTTTTATACATGACGAGGAATAACCTGACGCGAATAGCGAGCTATTTAAGGAAGGTTATGACGAAGTCATGTATAAAAATTCTTGTGAAATCTGACTCTGTGATTTAATCAGCGTTTCCCGTGCAGTCCGATAAACGATGTATGTATGAAAGTAGAAATACCTAGCACCAAGGCGTAGGTTCCCTGCCAGTGCCTATGCGATGATACTTACCGTAGTGTGCCATAGAGATCTCTCGCCAACGCTTTTGATGACGACGGCGCGAAACGCTATCAAAAATCTGCGGTGCTTCGTTATGTTTGCGCCGAACCAACCCCTTTGAACCTCTTGAACCTATAGAACCCAGTCCCAAGTCACTATTCTTTGGAGTTCCCTATGACGAATACCATCAAACTTCTTTTCCTTGCGATCCTCACCGCATTTGCCCTCTGGCGGACACAAAGCCATGATGACGCCATGACACTTGTGACGGCGGGCATGGTGACACTCTGCTTCGTCCTTTCTGCGTGGCATGTGTGGAGAAATCGGAAATAAAAAAAGAGCCTTCGGGCTTTTTTTTATGGAGATAAGGAGGCTGTGAGAAGTCAGAGGTCTGAAGTCGCAAAGTCTTTGGGCTAAAGTCTTCGACTCTCCCCGTCTCCCTGCCTTTAAGAGATTTGTCTCTTTTTGAGAACGCCAAAGAAGATACCTGCGATATGAGCTGACCTTGAACCTGTAACCTTGAACCTTTATACTAAAGCCATAGAGACGAAATCGATTTGACCATTTCCCAAAGGAGATCTTCATGGCAGTCAGAAGAAAAAGAGCAGCAAAAAAGAGCAATGGACATCCATTTCTGGTCCTTCTCTTCTTTATCAGCCTCGTGGTGGGCTCGGCATATATGACAGACCGGATGACGAACGCACCGACGGCGGACAATGCGGATCAGGTGACGGCGATCCGTCATATTTTCAATGACAAGGAAATGCAGGGGCTCGTCCCGAAGGAAGACCAGGGAACGCCCGAGAGCGTGAAAGAAAAGATCAAGGATATCATCAATAAAACCGTCGTCGTCGAAGCCAAAGCGGACGATGAGGATACACCGAAGGCCGCCGAAGTCACGAAAGCTGACGGGAAGACAGAGCGCATGAACGGGGATGAGGCGAGAGAGACAGAGCCAGAGAAGGAGGTCTTCAGCATCAGCCGTGTCGTCTCCAAGATCACAGGCAAAGAAGAGCCGAAGGCGGAAATACCGAAAGAAACGGTCGTGGCTTCCGCTTCTTCCGCAAGGACAGAGAGCGCAGACTCTGGTGAGAGGAAATCTGCGCCGGCTCCTTCCTCCGTAAAGAAGACGGAGCCCGCAAAAGCAGCACCTGCAAAGTCCGGCAAGAGTGAAGCCCGTGCGAATGGCAGCTCCGAAAAAGCATTGCCGGCCAAAGCGGCATCCATCTTGCCGCCGAAAGAAAACGCCGGCGGGCAAGTGACCGGCCGCCTTGCCATCGTCATCGATGATGCGGGGCGCGATCTGGACTCCCAGCACATCTATGAACAGATGGGCATCCCGCTCACGCTGGCCGTCATGCCGGATCAGGTGCATACCAGAGATGCCGCACTCTCGTGGCGCGCGCACGGACTTCCCGTGATTCTCCATCAGCCCATGGAGTCCGTCTCTGGCATCGGCATGGAGCCGAAGGTCATCTTGACGTCCATGAGCGATGCGGCCATCCGGCAGATGCTGAGGGACTCACTTTCGCAGCTGCCGGAAGCCATCGGCATCAATAACCATCAGGGATCGAAGGCTACCATCGACGCGAGGACCATGGATATCGTCATGAATGAGCTCCACCATCGCGGGCTCTTCTTCTTCGACAGCCACACAAACAGCACGACGGCTGCGGACAAGGCTGCGAAGACCTATGGTGTGCCTTACGTGAGAAATGATCTCTTCGTCGATAATTCGGCCTCCGTCTCTGACATCTGTGCGATGATCCAGGAGGGCGCCGATCGCGCGAAGAAAAAGGGGACGTATATCATCATCGGCCACTGCCGTCCGCACACTGCCGAAGCCTTCCGCCAGATGGTACCGAAGCTCAAGGCACAGGGAATCGAATTTGTGTACCTGTCGTCGTTGAAAAAGTAACCAAGGATTAGGGACTAGGAGCCTCAACTGACTTGGGACTTGCATACTACTTTGGGGCATCGCCCATATACTTGCGGCGAAGCCGCCACCTTCCTCATAGAATCCATAGAACCCGTTGAAACCATTGCCCACCTCAAAAATATTTTCCATACAAAGGAGCATACGCTATGTCAGATACACGAAATCTCGTCCTCATTTCCGGCGGCACGTCCGGCATCGGGCTGGCGGCGGCGAAGGTACTTTCTCGTGACGGCTATGAACCGATCCTTCTCGGGCGAGACGAAGAGCGTGGCCGCGCCGCCCTAAGGGCAGTCTCCGGCGCTCATTTCATCCGCTGCGATGTGACGAAGACGGAGGAGTGTAATGCGGCCGCAGAGGCTGCTTCTCGTCTTGGGAAGATCCATGGTCTGGTGCTGTCCGCCGGTATCTATGGAGAGCAGCTTCTGGAAAATACGACGGACGCAGACATCGAGGAGTTCTTCTCCGTGAATGTATTCGGTGCGATGAAGCTCGCCCGTGCGGTGATCCCCCGAATGCGCGGCGCAAAGGGGAGCATCGTCTCCGTGGCCTCGGATGCCGCACTTGAGGGCAATGTGCAGTGCAGCCTTTACAGTGCGACCAAGGGAGCGCTCACTGCGTTCACACGTTCGCTGGCCTTAGAGCTTGCTATCGATGAGATACGTGCGAATGTCGTCTGCCCGGGGGATGTCGATACGCCGCTGCTTGAAAGGCAGCTGGCAGTCTATGGCGGTAGCCGCGAGGAAATGGCAGAGTGGTATCCCCTGGGCCGCATTGCGAAAGCATCTGAGGTGGGCGAAGTGATCGCATTTCTGATCTCCGAGAGGTCTTCCTTCATGACAGGGGCGGTGATCCCTGTCGATGGCGGACTGACAGACTGGTGACTAGTGACTGGGGACTAGGAGACATCAGACTACCATATCGTCATTTCGAGCGAAGCGAGAAATCTTTTTTGCAGACTGCTAAACGAAGAATGTGTGAAAGCAGAAATACGTAGCACCAAGGCGTTGTTTCCGTACCGGTGTCTATGTGATACTGACAGTAGTGCAAGAAAGACTCTCGGCTGCGCTTCTGATGATGACGGCGTGAAGCGCTATCAAAATTCTGCGGCGCTTCATTATTTTTGTGCCGCACCACCATTTCTCATTTCACATTTCTAATTTCTCATTCTAGCAAAGCTTTCATCCACAATCAGAGGATGCCCCGCCCAAGGGCTAACCCCGAACCTTCCTACTACCCACTCCCAGAGAAATACGTTATAATAAAGACAGCCTGATCCTTGTAAATTAAACCTGAAAATCCGGGAAGGCCGGAGAAGGAGGGACTTATGAGTGAAGAAATGGAAAAGACACCGGTTGTCCGTGCAGAAAATGCTCCTGTTGTGAAGGAATCGCAGCTGCCGGCAGAGAAGAAAGCCGCTGAAGTACCGGCAATCGCCCGAGCAAAGGAAGAAGCCCATGTCGATTCTCCGGAAGCTGATGTAGAGATCCGTATCATTGATAACCGGGATGAAGAAGCCGAGAGCCTCATCCGCTGGGCGGCAGGACGCGCCGGCGTGATCGTGGCGGCTCCTGTCCTCGGGACGGTCGCTCTGGTCGCTAATGAAGTCTACATGATCGCGAAGGTCGCAAAGGTGTATGATGTCGAAGTGAACCAGACCGCGATCCTTTCCTTCATCGGTTCGCTTGGCGGGACAGTCATTGGCACGACGCTTGCGACACTGATCCCGATCTCCATCATGCAGATCCCGATCGGCGTCACCGTCACCTATGGCGTCGGCAAGGCCGCGCAGCGCTGGATCAAAGACGGCATGCCGGACGATACCCGCCCGTATCGCGCTGTTTTTGAAGAAGAAAAGGCGTTGGCTGCGTCTGAAGAAAAGGAACTCGAAGAAAATCCGAAGAAAGACGAACCGCTCGGAGATGAGAAGAGAGATTTCACCAAGGAATTGAAAAAGAATTGGGAGGACGTGTACCCGGAAAAGGCACATGCCAAGATGAATGAACTGGCCGATCAGCTTTCGGAATCCGTCACGGTGCTCGGCGATAAATTCCTCTCTGCCCTGAAAAAAGTCGGCGTGACCGATGAACAGATCGAGAAGGCGAAGTACACCGCACTCGGTGCTTCGGAGATCGCACAGGAAACGGCAGAAAAGGCCGCCAAGGATCTGCAGGCTATCGCGCGCATCAAGTCGAGAGAATTCAAGAAGGATGCGGCGAAGAAGGCGGAGGCCGTGAAAGCGCAGGCCAAGGACCAGATGGAAGTGCTCCAGCAGAAGCGGGAAGAGATGAAGCGCCAGTCCGAAGTCCAGTCCCAGCAGATGAAGCTCAAGTCCGAAAAACTGAAAGCGCAGGCACGCGTCCAGATGCAGGAAGCGAAGATCCAGGCGAACAAGTTGAAAATCCAGGCCGAAGAATTCAGAAAGCAGGCGGAAGAGCAGGCAGAAATGGCGAAAGCCTCTGCTCAGGAATTTTCTGAAAAAGTAAAAACGCAGGCGGCAGAATACAAAGAAGCCGCCCAGGCCAGGGCCGCAGAAGCGAAAGAAAGCCTTAAGCAGACCGCCAGCGAATACAAGGCCAAGATCGAAGAACGCGCAGCCAAGAAGCAGGCAGAAGCCAAGAAAGAAGGAAATCCCGGTGAAAATCCTGGAACAGCTGAAGAAACTGGTGGCACCGCTCAGGAAGCTCCTAAAAAAGACTGAGCCGGCGTCTTCGGTAGACGGACTTCATAAAGAGGAGATCGGCGGCGTCCTGCGCCGCGAGATCTCACCTTGGGCGCGCCGCCGCATCCGCCACCGCCGTGCGAATCACCCGTGGGTGAGAGGACGGTGCGCGAAGCTCTCCTTTTTTGAATGAAAAGTTTTCGGGTTCCGTTTGATAGGTTCACGGTTGAAAGCAGGGATGAGTGACTAGTGACTGGTGACTAGGAGACTCTCGTATCGTCATTTCGAGCGAAAGCGAGAAATCTTTGTCATTCGCGGTTAGGTGGGCAATGATTAGAAAGATCAAAACTGGAAACCTGCTATCCGCAGACTTTCGGGCATTGCTCTATTTATACTCTGCGGCGCTTCTATAGCATTATGCGCCGCACCACCCCCCTTTGAATCCGTAGAACCCACAGAACCCATAGAACCCGCTGAACCTCTTTTGTACGCAATCAAAGGGAAACACGCCCGAGGGGCTAACCCTGAACTCTGAAGTTTGAAAGCAGGGATAAGCGGCTAGGGATTAGAAGCAAGCAGTGATTGAAGTAGCGCATTTAGCACGTTGACTGTTCTGCAAGGAAGATCTCTCGACTTCGCTCGAGATGACGATACGCGCGAAGCGCTACCAAAATTCTGCGGCGCTTTCCTGTTTTTATGCGCTGCACCGCCCCTGTTGAACCCGTTGAACCCATAGAACCTGCTCCCCTCTTCCCTCGCAGTCAATGGGGCGCCGCGCTGGGGATAACCCTAAAACCTGAAGTTTGAAAGCAGGGATAAGTGGCTAGGGATTAGGGATTAGACGGCTCAAGTGACTAGTGACTGGTGACTTGAATACCACTTTAGGGCATCGCCTATATATATTTGCGGCGAAGCCGCCACCTTCATTCCTAATTCCTCATTCCTAATTTCTCATTCGAGCAGAACTTTCATTCACAATCAAAGGGCAGTACGTCCCACGGGCTAACCCCAAAAACTTCCTCTTGACTTGCCTTTCCAATCAGCCTATAATAACAAAAGTTATGTAAAGGCAAGGATGAAGACGTTTCGCATGGACCTCATGCACAGAGAGCTTTCCGATGGTGGGAGGAGAGCGTTGGGACTGCGGATGGATCACTTCAGAGCTGCGGGGAAGAAAAGCCCCGACGGGACATCGTTAATTGTACCGAGTGGCCACAAGGTCATGAGGGTGGTACCACGGGAAATCAATTCTCGCCCCTTATCGGGCGGGAATTTTTTATTTCGGTCATTTGTATGACCCCAGGAGGAAATTCGTCATGGACTACAGCAAGACCCTGCACTTACCGGAAACTGAATTCCCGATGCGCGGCAACCTTCCGAAAAAGGAACCGGGCTTCGTAGAATTCTGGCAGCAGAATCATTTGTATGAAAAGAGAATCGAAAAGAGAAAAAAGGAAGGCGCACCGACCTTCGTACTGCACGATGGCCCGCCTTATGCAAACGGCAAGATCCACATCGGTCATGCGCTGAATAAGACACTGAAGGATATCATCGTCAGATACCACCACATGGCTGGCAATGAAACCATCTATGTACCGGGCTGGGATACCCATGGCCTGCCGATCGAATACGCCGTACTCAAGGACTCCGGCGAAGATCGCGCGAACATGACCCCGCTGGAACTGCGCAAGAAGTGTCTGGCCTACGCGAAGAAATGGATCGAGATCCAGAAGGAAGACTTCATCCGTATGGGCGTTGTCGGCGATTTCGCACATCACTATGTCACCTTTGACCCGCATCTGGAAGCGAAGGAACTGGAAGTTTTCGGCGAAATGGCGAACAAGGGCTACATCTACAAGGGCAAGAAGGCCGTTTACTGGTGCACCCACTGCGAGACGGCACTGGCCGAAGCAGAGATCGAATACAAGGACAGAAAGTCTCCGTCCATCTATGTCAAATACCCGATGATCGACGTCCATGGCCTCCAGCCGGAAGGCGTAGATCCGAGCAAGGTTTTTGCCGTCATCTGGACCACCACCCCGTGGACCATCCCGGCGTCTTGCTACATCAGCGTGAATCCGAAATTCACCTATGTCTGGGTACACAACAAGGCTGCTGATGAATACTATCTCATGAATAAGGAGCTCGCTCCGGCATCCCTTTCCGACTGCAAAGTCGAAGACTATGAATTTGTCGGCCGTGAAATGCTGGGCTCTGAACTTGACCTTGCGAAATTCGAACACCCGCTGGCTCATTTCGCTCCGGAAACCTACGGCGACCGCACCATCTATGTTCTGGAAGGCAACCATGTCACGCTGGATGCCGGCACCGGCTGCGTTCATACCGCACCGGGACACGGCGTCGACGACTTCGAAGTCTACAAGACCTATGAAAATGCCGGAAAGCTCCACCAGCCGATCGTCTGCCCGGTCGATGAAAAAGGCCACATGACGGCAGAGGCCGGCGAATTCCTCGTCGGCAAGACCATCTGGGAAGCGGAAGGCCCGGTGATCTCTACCCTCGCGCATGAAGGCAGACTCCTCGGCAAGAAATCCCTGCACCATCAGTACGCGCACTGCTGGCGCTGCAAGCAGCCGGTCATCTACAGAGCGACCGATCAGTGGTTCGCTTCCATCAATGATTTCCGAGACAAGGCGCTGAAAGCCGTCGATGATACCCGTTTCATCCCATCCTGGGGCCATGACCGTCTCTACAACATGATCCGTGATCGTCAGGACTGGTGCATCTCCCGCCAGCGCTCTTGGGGCGTTCCGATCCCGGCTTTCTACTGCGATGACTGCGGCAAGTGGATCATCACGCCGGAAACCATGAAGAAGGTCGAAGAGATCGTCGAAAAAGAGGGCACCGATGCATGGTGGGCGCATTCCGCAGAAGAACTTCTGCCGGAAGGATTCAAATGCCCGCACTGCGGCGGCACACATTTCCATAAAGAAAAAGACATCATGGACGTATGGTTCGACTCCGGCTCCACATGGAACGGCGTCCTCCGCTATCCGCATGAAGAGTCCTGGAAGGATATGTCCTATCCGTGCGATCTCTATCTCGAAGGCTCTGACCAGCACCGCGGCTGGTTCCACTCCTCTCTTCTGACTTCTGTCGCTGTCAATGGCCATGCGCCATACAAGGCCGTCCTCACCCATGGCTTCACCATGGACGGCGAAGGCAGAAAGATGAGTAAATCCGTCGGCAATGTCGTCGCTCCGCAGGATGTCATCAACAAATACGGCGCTGATGTCATGAGACTCTGGATCTCCTCTGTCGACTACCAGGGCGATGTCCGTCTGTCTGACAAGATCGTGAAGTCCATGAGCGACGTCTACAGAAAGATCAGAAATACATTCCGCTACCTGCTCGGCAATCTGTCCGACTTCGATCCGAAGACCGACTCCGTCGCTTACGCAGATATGGAAGAACTCGACCGTTGGGCACTGCTGCGCATGGAACAGGTCAAGGAGACTGTCCTCAAAGCCTATGATGACTATGAATTCCATGTCATGTACCACGCTGTCCACAACTTCTGCACGGTCGATCTCTCTGCGATCTATCTCGATATCCTGAAAGATCGCCTCTATACGGAAAAGGCTGACTCCAAGCTGAGAAGAAGCGCACAGACCGCGATGTATGAGATCCTGACTACGCTGGTCCGCCTCGTCGCTCCGGTCCTCTGCTTCACCTCCGAAGAAGTATGGCAGGCTCTTCCCAATAAGGAAGAAAGAGAATGGTCTGTCCATATGTCCGATATGCCGAAGGTCAATGAAGCATACCTTGACAAAGCACTCGATGAAAAATGGAAGAAGCGCCTCGCTGTGAGAAGCGTCGCTATGAAGGCACTCGAAGAAGCCCGTCAGGCGAAGGTCATCGGCCATCCGCTCGATGCCGAAGTCACCGTTTATGCGGACGGCGAAGCCTATGACATCGTCAAAGCGATGGAAAAAGAACTCGCAGACTTCCTCCTCGTGTCCCAGACGCACATCGTAGAAGGTACAGCAACGGCTCCGGAAAATGCTGCTTCGAATGAAGAAGGCACGGTGAAAGCCTCTGTCGCTGTCTGCACGCTCGCCAAGTGCGAACGCTGCTGGAAGCGCTCGGCGGATGTGGATGCCGATCCGAAGCATCCGGGCGTCTGCGCTCGCTGCGCACATGTCCTCACCGAAATGGGCGAATAACCTTTGCCAAATAAAAAAGCATGCTCCGAAAGGAGCGTGCTTTTTTTAGTGACTGGTGACTAGGGGAGTTCCTTCCTTCAATAGCTCGCTATTGAAGGAAGGTTATTCTTTGTCATGTATAAAAATTCAAGAGTAAAATCTGACAACGATTGAATCAGTGTTTCCCTAGACTTTATCTTCGATGTTGACTATAATGTAGGTAAATAACAACATTATAGTCAGAAATGTAGGTAAATAACAACATGGGAAGAGGAAAAGTCATTCTGTATCCACAGGTACAGAAAAAATTAGAAGACTTGGGACACCGCATCAAACTGGCGCGGCTTCGCCGGAAACTCACAATAGAGATGGTGGCAGAGCGTGCGAAGATTTCGCGTTTCTCTGTGCGCGAGGTAGAGAAGGGCTCGCCTTCTGTAGCGATTGGCATCTATGTCAATGTGCTGATGGCGATCGGGATGGTGAAGGAACTGGACAATTTCCTGGCAGATGACCCGTTGGGACGCATGCTGCAGGATGATGAGCTGTTGAAGTATAAGCGAAAGGGAACTGAATGAAAGACGAAAAAAGTTACGAATTGCACGCCGACTGGGAGGAAGGACACCGCATCGGACGCCTCATCATCAGCCATGACCGGCGGGGGCAGATGATTGCGTTCGAGTATGAGGAAGACTGGCTGGAGAAGCACCCGGGCTTTATGCTGGACCCAGCGCTGTTTCCTTTTCCCGGGCGGCAGTATGCAGAAGCGGGCCTGTTTGGCTTTTTGGAAGATGCTTCACCGGACCGATGGGGACGGGAGCTTCTGAAGCGGAAAGAACAAGAGATGGCCGAAAGGGAAGGGAGATCTCCAAGAGAGCTCGATGCCTGCGATTTTCTGCTCGGCGTGGAGGATGATGTACGGATGGGCGGTATCCGTATCTATGATGGCAGCGCATATATTTCTCACGACAAACGGCGGGTACCACCGCTGACAAGCCTCCGGGCGCTGGAAGACTGCGCTCACGCTTTCGAGCGGGCAGGCGCTGTTTTACAGAATACCGATTTTCAGGATTTGATTTCCATTGGTTCCTCCTTGGGCGGTGCCCGCCCGAAAATGAATGTCATCGACGAAGCAGGCGAAATCTGGATTGCCAAGTTTCAATCCGATCGGGACAGGGAGCACACGGAAAGCTGGGAGTATCTGACTCATGAGCTGGGGGAGAAGTGCGGACTTCATATGGCAAAGGCGAAGCTGGAAATGATAGGAAATCGGAGCTGCTATCTCACGAAACGCTTTGACCGTGAACATGATGCGCGGATTCATTTCGCTTCTGCGATGACGATGGTCGGCAAGCGGGATGGAGATGATGCTTCTTTTTTTGATATTGCGGAATGTATCAGCTCCCTCAGCTGTGATGCCAGAAATGACCTGCAGGAGCTGTGGCGGCGTGTGACTTTTAGCGTACTCGTAAATAATACGGACTGTCACCTCAGAAATCACGGCTTTCTGCTGACCGAAAGAGGTTGGCGTCTCGCACCGGCGTATGATATCAATCCAAATTTCTATACTAAAGATTTCGCACTGGCTATCGATGAGAGAAACCGAAGACCAGACCTGCAGGCGGTGATAGAGACGGCTCCCTACTATGAAGTGGCATGCCCTCGCGAGGAAATCGAGCGCATGCAGGAAATCATTCAGGTGGAGTACCCCTTTCTGGCAGAAAAATGCCGGATTCCGAGAGAGGAAATCGTAAAGATAGAACGCATCTGGCAAAGATGGCGCATATGACGTGTGGTGCCTGGTACAAAAAAAGCAGCCCTTCGGCTGCTTTTTTACTTGATGTACATTTCATACACGATCTTGCAGAAGAAGATCGAAAGGACCAGAAGAATGATCGGCTTCACATTGCGCGCGCCGCCCTTTTCAAAGTAGAGCGCCCCCAGATAGTTGCCTGCCATCCCGAAGAGGCCGGCGATGATGCCCAAGGGGAAGAGGACCTTGCCATGCAGGAGGAAGATGCAGAGCGCCGCGATATTCGTCGTCGAATTGATGACCTTCGTCACGCCGTTCGCCTCTTTCAGAGGAAGATGCGCGAGACCCGTCAGAAGCAGCAGCAGGAAGGTGCCGGTGCCGGGGCCGTAGAAGCCATCATACACGCCGAGGAAGAGGGCAGTCACCATGCTGAGGATGACCGTTTTCTTATACGTGTACGGCGATTTCTCTGTGACCAGTACATTGCCGCGCGTGAGGTAGAGCCCTGTCGCAGGGAGAACGATCAGCATGAAAATCATGAAGATCTTCGCATCCATCAGGAGAGCCATATTCGCGCCCAGCGAGGAACCGGCGAAGGCGCAGACCACGCAGGAGAGCGAGAGCTTCCACGGGATGAAGCCGCTTTTGGCAAATTTGAATGTCGCAAGCACTGTCCCCATCGTCGAGCTCATCTTATTTGTCGCAATGGCGTTATGGACGGGAAGCCCGGAGAGCAGGTAGCCCGGCAGGGAGATCAGCCCGCCGCCTCCGGCGATGGCATCGACGAAGCCCGCAAGCATGACCAGCGGGCAGATGACAGCATATTGAAGAAATGTTTCCATGGGTAGCTCCTTAGTGACTGATGATGAGAGATTGCTTTGGTGGATTCTGTTTTCTGAAAACAGCCGATTTCCTTATCATAGCATATCTGAGGAGGATGGGAAATAAAAAACTGCGAGCCTGCGAATGAAAGCCCACAGTTTTTGTCGTAAGGAAACCAAATGCGAGGAAAGCAGCATTTCCTTACGAAAGGCAATGGATAGAGAGTCGCACTTGGTTTTTCTTTTTTAATGATCCATTATTTCAATGTACCTATGATTTCGGCGCAGGCGCTGCAGGCCGGGCAGTCGCAGAAGCGAGCGCCCTTTTCCTTGATGTCCTTCGCATGAGCGAGGATGGCAGCGGCTGCTTCCTGACCGAAGAGTGCTCT
>ERZ1026878.1317-NODE-1317-length-15159-cov-10.206104_pt1 | contig 15159 bp, 9 predicted proteins | sample MGYA00380169_ERZ1026878 | MGnify/ENA primary metagenome ERZ1026878 (study PRJEB33269, sample SAMEA4719805) | human gut metagenome | biome: human-associated habitat; feature: organic feature; material: feces | place: Cameroon | collected 2013-10 ...
GACTCCCCAAAGGATCTCTCTGGCGGCGGTCTGGTGGGATTCAACGGAGGAAGCAGCGTCCTTGCCTGCTATGCCACGGGCAACGTAACAAGTACAGGTAGTAGCACCGGCGATGTACATATCTTCGGCTTGTTGGGAGATAACTACACCACCGTGACCGCCTGCTACTGGAAGAACAATCAGGAACGAGGCTATAAGACCGCCCCCGAATCTACGAAGGTGGACGGCACTTACGTTACCTGGCAGAATGCCGTTGATGCCATGAACCGCGCCTTGCAGAACGTAGGCTCAAAGTGGCGTTACGAACTTAAAGGAGCATTGCCTACCTTGAGGAAGCAGTAAGCCGTCGGGCGGGTGTGCATTCTTCGCAATTCTATAGTTTTGCCCCCCTAAAGACTTCTGTGAAAATCTGTGCAATCTGTGGGAGGATTTTACCTGAAGGGGCATACTTGCTTTGTTGGTGCAGTGGGGACCACTGCACCCCCTAAAAAACAAAGAGCAATAAAGTGATTACAACATAGAAACAACAAAAAAGGGTGCACGAAGCACCCTTTTTGTTTGTTAGTATCTGAAGTGTTGGAAACCTCTTTACTTTACAGTTTCTTGAACACGCCCTGCATCTGCTCGCCGAGTCCGATGGTGTAGCCCTGCGATACAAATACTACGCGGTTGAAGGTATCGGCGATGATGAACATCGGCATCTGCTTCTCGTTCATCAGCTTCATCTCACGGGCAATCTGCTTGCGTACCGATCCGTCCTTGTCGAGGGCGAACTGAACGGTAGACGGCAAACCCGGGAACTCGTCGTGGTTGAACTTCGCTGCATCCGCCTCGCTCTCGAAGAGCAGCACCACCGGACGGCCCCACGCCTCGAACGCTTCCTTCATCTTCTCAATGTCGTGCAGAGCGTGGTTGGTGGGCTCCTGACCTACGCCGAGAATGCCCACAACGTAGTAGCCGCGACCGGTCTGAGAGAGCAGGCTGACCTCCTTGCCATCCTTTGTTACAAGACTCTCCGAGTTGAACGAACCGATCACAGACACCTCATTGGTGTTCTGGCGTATCTCAAGAGGCAGAGTGGTGGTCTGACCCTCCACAATCTCGAACAGACGGTTCGAGGCGAGCACACTGCCGCTCGCAAGGCGCGTGCCCGTGGTGAGCATATATGTGCCCGCATCGAGCTTGTAGCCCTTCTTGAACGTGTTGCTCCATGTCGTGCCGTTGCCCATGTCTGCCTGACCCTCCTCGAAGTTCAGCAGATGAGCCGTGCCGTTTTCTATGCGGCTGATTGTGAAGTGGCTGTAATACTTCGGGTTGTCGAGCAGCTTAGTAGGCTCGTATGTCAGCACGATTGTGCCAAGCGCGGCAGCAGTAGATGTCTTCTCGGCTGTGTTGTCGAACTTCACATCCTGCCATTCACCGTTGGTTTTTTGGTGCACTTCTTTAGGGGGTGCACTTGTCTCAAGTGCACCAATAGAAGTTGGTTGGTGCACCCCTTTATTGGTTTTTTTGTGCACTTCTTTATTGGTTGGTTGGTGCACTTGAGACAAGTGCACCCCCTGGGATTTGTACTGTATCTTGCCCGTCACAGCATCCTTCCTTGCTTCGATGCCGAGGCTGCGAGCCACGTCTACGAAGAAGATGTCGCGCGAACGCTCGTCGGTAATCTTCGACTTCATCACGCCAACCGGAGTCTGTGCGATGCGCAAAGCCTTCTTGTCAGGGTTGAGACGGATGTTCTTCTTTATCCACTCTACGAGCTTCAACGGGTCGGCGCGGAAAGCGTCGGCAGTCTTCTTGTTGAACGCCTTCTCGAAATACTGCTTGAACGGGATTGTAATCAGCTCGTCCTCAACGCGTGGTGAGAGCTGGTCGGTCGTTGCGTTGTAGCTGTCCTCGAGAATCTCGGTTGTGATATCGCGCAAGTCCTTGTCGCTGAGTGTGGCGAGTATGCCCATCACGCGGTCTTCGTTGTCGCTGTGTCGTTTGATGAAGTCGACGATAGTCTGCTTGTTGCCGCGCGACTTGAAGATATACTCTGCTCCGCGCTCACTGATGCGCTTCGCCTCCTCCATAGTGGGGAAGGTGGCTGTGTATGCCTTGCGGATGCTGTCCTCAAGAGCAAAGCGGCGCTGGTTCTCCTTGTGCATCTCGTCGCTGACATAAGGCAGCTGTGGGTCTTCCTTCGGTGGAACGATGTCCAAGTAGGTGCTGGTAGGGGGTGCACTTGTCTCAAGTGCACCAACAGAGCAGTCAGGAAGTGCACCAACAGAGCAGTCAGGAAGTGCACCAACAGAGCTGGCTGGTGCACTTGAGACAAGTGCACCCCCTGAGAGTGCACCAACAGAACCAGTTGGCTGCGTGGGTATGGCAGGGATGCCATACCCTCCTACAAGTGCACCCCCTGGGAGGGTGAGTGTTGCCTCCTTCTCCTTGCCGAACGAAACCTTCTTATATGCATACTTGCCGTCCTTCGATGCCCACACCACCAAGTCACCGATACCTGCAGATAGCGACGTGTGGCCCTTTGCGTCGGTGTACTTCGTTACTGCCGTGAAAAATTCAGCGTAGTTGTAAATCTTGAACTCGACACGTGCGTTCTCCACCGGCTTGCCTTCGCTGTCCTTTACGTAGAAGTCTACCGAAGCAACAGGTGCATAGTTAGATGTGAGGTTTATTTCTGTGAAGTTGCTTGTGCGCAGCATCACCTCCTCCGGACCGTTATAGTCGCCGAAAGCGCGTGTGTGCATGAGCATTGCACGCGAAGCCGGAGCGTTGAACCAACCGAGGTTCAGCACCGGCTCCGGTTCGCAGGCACCGAGGAAGTACCACTTGCCGTCTGCCCATGCCTCTACCCAAGCGTGGTTGTCGTCGGTGTGCGCCCAGCGCGGTGTGTACACCTGGCGTGCAGGAATGCCCACGGCGCGCAATGCCGCAACGGCAAACGTACTCTCCTCACCGCAACGGCCGGTTGCGGTCTTCAGCGTAGCGAGTGGTGCCGATGTACGGGCATCTGAAGGTTGGTAGGTCACCTTCTCGTGGCACCAGTGGTTCACCTCAATGATAGCATCCATCATCGACATACCCTTGATGCGGTCCTTCAGTTCGTTGTAGAACACCGAGCGTGCATTGTCCAGAGCCTCGTTGTTGACGCGGATAGGCACAACGAAGTGGCGGAAGAGCAATTCCGGAACGTTCTTGCCCCAGGGCATCTCCTCGCGAGCTTTGAACGCCATGCGTACGTTGTCGGCGAAGAACGAAGTGGGGTAGTCGGTAACGTCGGCAAGCGGCATGTAAGCATAGAGAAACTTCAACGCTTCCTGCTCGTCAGCCGTAAGGTTTTCTTTTTGTGTGTTATAGAATGTCTTGCCGACTGTCTTCACACGCTCCTTGAAGATGTTCTCTACGGTGTTGCGGTAGTTGGTGTCGGATATGAATTGCCCTTGCGCATTAGCCGTGAGGCTCAATGCGAATATGGAGGCAGAGATGAGTATTTTTTTCATTCTCGTTTAAAGTATTTTGGTGCACTTATAGGAGGGTATGGCATCCCTGCCATACCCACGCACCATTTGATTTATAAAAAAGGAGACTATGGCGTGTGGTCATAGTCTCCTGTATGTGTTTAAAGTTAGGGTGTATCAACAGAGCTGGTTGGTGCACTTGAGACAAGTGCACCCCCTGAGAGTGTATCAACAGAGCTGGTTGACTGCGTAGGTATGGCAGGGATGCCATACCCTCCTACAAGTCAATCTTGTTTACACGCTTCTCATGGCGACCACCTTCAAATGGAGTCTTGAAGAACTCGTCCATAATCTTCTCTGCTGTCTTGTTGTCGATGAAGCGACCCGGCATAACGAGGATGTTTGCGTCGTTGTGCTGGCGTGTGAGCTGAGCAATCTCTGGATTCCATACCAATGCTGCACGTACACCCTTATGCTTGTTGAGGGTCATTGCCATACCTTCACCGCTACCGCAGATGCCGATGCCAGGATAAACGTCACCGTTAGAGATAGCTTCGCCTAACTCATGAGCAAAATCCGGATAATCGCAGCTCATATCGCTGTATGTACCGTAGTCCTTAAACGGAATGTTGTGGCTCTCAAGGTATTCAACAACAAATTTCTTCAATGCGTAACCTGCGTGGTCGCATGCAATGCCTACTGTTTTAATTTCCATAGTACTGTAGTTTTATTGGATTATTAATAAAGCAAGCTTATGCAGAATTTCTTACTTAACGTGAAGTTCTGCATAAGCTATGCCTGTTTATTTAGATAAGTAATCTTTCACCTGCTTGAATACGTTCTCGGCGTTGAAGCCCAATTTCTCGTCGAGCACCTTGTAAGGAGCTGAGAAACCGAACGACTCGAGACCATAAACCATACCCTCTACGCCTACGAGGCTCTGGAGTGTAACTGGCAGACCTGCTGTCATACCGAAGATCTTGGCACCCTTCGGCAGTACAGTCTCCTGATACTCCTTGCTCTGTGTGCGGAACAGACCCTCTGACGGAACGCTCACGATACGTGTCTTGATGCCGTCAGCGTTGAGCAACTCGGCACCTGCGAGGAGCGTAGACACCTCCGAACCAGAAGCGAGGAGGATAACGTCGTAGTTAGGATCGTCCTTAACGATGTATGCACCCTTGCGAACCTGAGAGTAGTCAGTGCCTTCAGGCAGGGAGTTCACGTTCTGACGTGAGCAAATCATTGCTGTCGGTGTGTCCATGTTCTCGTTAGCCATCTGCCAGCATACTGTTGTCTCGTCTGCATCTGCAGGGCGGAATACGCGTACAGAGTCCTGACCCTTGTGGTTCTTCAGCTTCTCCATGAGGCGAATCTGTGCTTCCTGCTCAACCGGCTCGTGTGTAGGTCCGTCCTCACCAACGCGGAATGCGTCGTGCGACCATACGAACTTGATTGGAACGCGCATGAGAGCTGCCATACGAATTGCCGGCTTCATGTAGTCGGAGAATACGAAGAATGTGCCGCAAGCCGGTATAACACCACCGTGGAGGTACATACCGATGCAGACGCAAGCCATTGTAAGCTCGCTGACACCTGCCTGGAAGAATGCTCCGGTGAAGTCGTCAGGTGTAAGCTCGTGAGTCTTCTTGAGGAAGCCGTCGGTCTTGTCCGAGTTGCAGAGATCGGCAGAAGAGCAAACCATGTTAGGCACCTGCTCTGCCAATACGCCGAGACAGTTGGCTGAAGCAACACGTGTTGCAACGTCGCGCTTCTGAACAAGTTCGCTCCAGTCTACCTTCGGAGCATTGCCTGAGAACCAAGCATCCATCTGCTCTGCCTTTTCAGGGTTAGCCTTGCGCCACTCTGTTTCTGCTGCATGTCTTTCCTTTACAACCTCGCGAAGCTCTGCGTTACGCTTCTCGTAGAGTTCCTTAACGTCGTCGAATACTACGAACGGGTCGTTGAGGTCGCCGCCAAGGTTCTTCACTGTGTTCTCGTAAGCGCCACCACCAAGCGGTGCGCCGTGAGTCTTCACGCTGCGCTCGTAGCTTGATCCGTCTTCCTTGCGTGCGCCCTTAGCCATAACGGTGTGACCGATGATGAGGGTAGGACGCTGCTCTTCCTTGTTAGCGAGGATGAGAGCTGCACGAATCTCGTCAGGGTCGTTACCGTTTATTTCAAGAACGTTCCAACCCCATGACTCGTACTTCATGCGTGTGTTCTCGCGCATTACGACATCGCACTCTGTAGAGAGCTGAATCTCGTTGGCATCGTAGAACATGATGAGGTTGTTGAGCTTGAAGAGACCTGCGATACGGCCTGCGCCCTGAGATATTTCTTCCTGGACACCACCGTCAGAGATGTAGGCGTAAATCTTGTGCTGCATCATGGTGCTGCCAAGACGAGCCTCAAGGAACTTCTCTGCAATAGCAGCACCCACAGCGTAGGTGTGTCCCTGGCCGAGTGGTCCAGATGTGTTTTCTATTCCATGAATAATGTCACGCTCAGGATGTCCCGGACATATAGTGCCCCATTGACGGAATGTCTTCAAATCGTCAATTGTGTACTTGCCCTGCAAAGCGAGAGCTGAGTAGAGCATTGGCGACATGTGACCAGGATCGAGATAGAAGCGGTCGCGGCCCTCCCAAGTCGGCTGATCTGGATCGAACACCAGGAACTCCGAGAAAAGAACGTTGATAAAGTCAGCACCACCCATAGCACCGCCAGGGTGACCTGATTTGGCTTTTTCTACCATCGATACAGCAAGCAGTCGGATGTTGTCTGCCGCATGGTTCATTAAATCCTTATTATTCATTTTATTATTTAAAGTTTAACAGTTTCTTTGTAGAAAAATAGGTTTTAAATTATTTTACACAGTCTTTTAATCACCATTTTTCGTCGTTTCCTTTTGCAAAGATAGCGAATATAGTTGATATAACGGCTATATTAATTGCGGAATTTAAAAATAATTCTATAATTTGCCGACTTTTACTTGTGCTTAGCTCCTAATTTTACTATAACCTACGAGGCGATATGTGCGTTGTCCTATACCTTTATAATATATAAGCATTTGATAGCTGTTTTCGGTTTGGAAAAAGTTGCCTTCTGTTGAAACCGGATGCAGGCTGTTGTCGTTGTGCTTAGTGAGGTACTGATAGGAGTAGTAACCTTGCTTCAGTGGCACGTTCGCCTCATAAAGTTTTGTCTGCTCGTTGTAGCTCATCTCGTATTGCGGCGTGAAACGATCGTTTGTCCATACACCGTTGATAAACACTCTGCCGTTCTGTCGTGGTGCTTGTAGGCGAAAGTTGACGACGACGTATTCCGAGATGCGGTCGTTTTCGATGTTGTCGCTGTTGCGTATGTAAAAACTGCCGTTGGCATCTTCGTCGTAAACATAGCTTGGACGTGGTAGGTCAGTCCATATTTGTGCGTGGTAGTTAGTACCATCCCACCATGTGTTCTCAATGCCAAGGGTGGGGTGGGTGACATCAAGTATCTCGAACTTATGATACTCGTTGCCTCCATCGAAGATGAGGTCGCGGTTGTACTCCCAACGTAGTCCGCTTCCGGTTTGGTATTGTGGCGTAGGGTTTATGCGGGCGGTGCTCCAACGCCCGTTTTGCATGACGACGGTGTACAACTCGGTGCTTGGATTAGTGATGTTAAGAGCAGAGTAGTTTATTTCTGCTCCCACTTGCTGATGGGCTTTGTTGATGCTGATGTCCGTGTTTGTGGTTACGGACATACTTGCCTTTACGAGTGGTTCCACTATCATGAAGCAAGCCGTGAAAATAGTGTCGCCGTTGTTCTCGTCGTAAACCGTCAGACGATAGTTGCCGCTCATTTTGATGCGGCAATTCTCGTTGGGGATAGAAAGGCGATAGTGGGTGTATAGGGTGTTGGTGTTGAGCGACTCTTCTATGTCGTCGATGGTGCAGCCGTCGGCAAATCCCTCACAATAGTCGGAGTCGAAGATGCCCTCCGACACACTCCAGTCTGCCTCGCAATGTTGTAGTCGATACACATAGCGGTGGTACTCGTGTGTAAGGTCGTCGAAACTGATGTTTATCGGTTCGCCGTTAAGCGTAGCTATAGGCATGGAGAGCCAGTCCTTGCCAGCCACAACCTGCAATGATGCAATATTCTCCGACTTGATGTCGTTGTATTGCGCAAAACTGTTAGTGGCGACAAATGCCGACAATGTGAGTATTAATGCCAATAGGGTCGTTCTCATAGTTTGCTATTTGTGGGGTGTGGTCTTTCTGCTTTAAAAGTCGACCGACAGTTTGACGTTGATTTGTCTGCCCGTCAGATAGTTAGGCACAGCGTATTGCTGTCCGGTGACATCTGTAATCCAGTAGTAGGAGTTCACGTTGTTTATGCCGAAGAGGTTCAGACACTCAGCTCCAACCCACAGGTTGCGAATTGGGTTGCGCTTCTTGTGGCGGTCGCTGTTGTCGATGATGCGGTAGTTCAAGCCAACATCTGCGCGTTTGTATGCCGGAGCACGGAACACGTTCGATTCGAGCTCGCGGTGTGGGGCAGAGAATGGTAGACCATCGGCAAGTGCCAACTTGAGCGACATCTTCCAGCGTGTTGTGCCAGGGAAGTAGTCGGTGAAGAAGAGATTGACAGCATAGCGCTGGTCGGTAGGCAGGGGGATTGACTTGCCGTTCAACTTCATGCTTGTGTTCATCAGCGATAGTGACACCCACGAGTCTGTACCCGGTACGAACTCACCAAAGAGTTTGAGATCTAAGCCTGCTGCATGTCCGCTGCACATATTGTCGCCATAATACACCACCTTTACGTTGTTCACGCTGTAAGGCACAAGGTTGCCAAGTGCCTTGTAGTATGCTTCGGCTGTGAACTTGAACGGGCGGTCGTTCATCTTGAAGCGGTAGTCGAAGCCTGCGATGAAGTGTATCGAACGCTGGCTCTTCGCCTTACGGTTGAGCGAAGCATATGTAATGCCGTTCGTTGTGGTGGTGTCGCGTATCTCCTTAAAGAAAGGTGCCTGATAGTACAAACCCGTGGCAAAGCGCATCGTTATGTTCTCGTTGAATGCCGGGATTATGCCCAACGACAGACGCGGGCTGAGTATAGTCTCCTTCGTGAAACTCCAGTAGGCGAGACGCAGACCGTAGTTCAACGTGTAGAGTGTCTTGCCTTCCGAACCAGTGAAGCGGTATGTGTCCTGCGCATATGCCTCTACACGATTGGCTGTAAGCGTGTTCTTTGCACGCATACTGTAAATCATATAAAGATCCTTGCCAGTGTGCGGAATGCTGTATTTGCTTGAGTCGCGCATTTCATATTCTACCGAGTTCTCCTCAATGTGCTCCCACTTGTAGGTGAATGCAGCCTCAATGTCGTGCTTCTTCTGCTTCGTCTTGAACAACAGTTTGGCACTCTCCACGTGAGCCTTCAGGTAGTTGCGCGTGTGCTGGAAGTAGGTGCCTACACCGAGGTTTTCGCTTGTTTCGGTCTGCGTGAGCCAGTACTGTCCTTGTATGTCGTACTTCTCCTGCTCGCGTGTGTTGAACGCCGAAGCGATGAGCGAAAGGCTTGTGTTCTCGTTGAATTTGCGAGTGATGCCCAATGAACCGAAGAAGGTGCGGAACACGTCTTTCTCCTGTCCATCGAAGTACACCTTGAATGCCTTTACGTTCTCCATCGTGCCGAAATTCGTCTCACGATCTTCGGGTGTGAAGTTATAGTGGTTGTCCGAGATGTTGCCGAGGAACTTGATATCCCAACGCTTGTTGGGCGAGTAGGTGAGATACGTCTGATAGTCGATGAACGTAGGCTGATACTCGCCCTTGGTGTCCATCGAACCCAATAGGTACTTCGTGGTCTTGTAGCGCAGACCATTGCTCCACGAGAACTTCTTGTTGCTCATGCCGACGAATGCGCTTGCTCCGAGCATACTGGCTGTGGCTGACGCTTCGAAGCGTTTCGGACGGCGATACTCGATGTTCAACGCCGACGACATCTTGTCGCCATAGCGTGCCTCATAGCCACCGGTTGAGAAGCCAATCTTCTCCACCATATCGGGGTTGATGACCGAGATGCCCTCCTGTTGTCCGCTTCTTACAAGGAACGGGCGGAATATTTCCACATTATTTATATATACACTATTCTCGTCGAACGAACCACCACGCACGTTGTACTGCGATGAAAGCTCGCTGTGGGTAGATACGCCAGCCTGGCTTTGTATCATTTCCTCTACGGCGTTGCCCGTAGTAGAGGGCATACTCTTTAGATGCTCTTTGCTCAACTCCTGCGTTTGTCCAGTCTCGATGCGCTTGCCTGTGATGGTTACTTCCGACAGGGCATTGTCGCTGCTATGCAGAACAACCTGCATTGTCTGCTTACCACGTGGACGGCGCAGTGTGCGAACTTTGGTCTTGTAACCGACCATTGAAAATCTGATTTCAACAGAGTCGGCAGATTGAAGTTGCAGACTATAGTCGCCTTTAAGCGAGGTCATTGTCATCTTGCCTTGTTTAGGGCATGATACGGATGCAAATTCTACGGGGTCGTTGTTCTCGTCAATGACCCTTCCACTTAAGGTGAATGTTTGCGCCTGAGCAGATACGAAAGCGCAGAGACATATTATTTGAAGTATAAACAATTTCAGTTTCATACGTAACATAACGAAAATAGTGTCGATTTATTGTATTATTGCAGCGTAAAAGCACTTGAATTTCTGAAAAAGAATTAAAGAGTGTAATTTTTACAAATATTATTTTGTAATTATTGTAAAAAAGTATATCTTTGCAGTAGTAAAATGAAAAGAATATAGACAATGAAACATAACGACGCAGTAACACGACTTGTAGAACATGGCATCAAGCCTTCTGTTCAGCGCATTCAGATTATGCATTATCTGATGACTCACTTTACCCATCCTACAGTGGAGGAGGTGCATAAGGCTTTGCTACCTAAGGTGCCTACACTTAGCCGCACGACGGTGTACAACACGCTCAGAATGTTCTCAGAACACAATGCTGCTCAGATGATAACAATCAACGAACATCGTGTTTGTTATGATGGCGATGTCAGTTTGCACGCGCATTTCATCTGTAAGTGCTGCCGAAAGGTGTACGACATTTTCGACGAGGTGTCGGATGTTGTAAACCGCAAAGAGTTGGCAGGTCACAAAATCGACGACGTACAGCTATATTATAAAGGTGTATGCAAGGAGTGTCAGGCAAAGCAGGCTGAAACTGCAGTCGGATAATTTATAGATAAGGCTTTTTTAATATAAATACTATTAACTCTTAAAACAGAAGAATTATGAAGAAGAAATTTATTTGCACAGTATGCGGTTATATTCACGAAGGTACAGAGGCTCCTGAGAAGTGTCCAGTTTGCAAGGCTCCGGCAAGCAAGTTTAAGGAACTGAACGATCCGACAGAGGGTCCAGCTTTCGCAACCGTTCATACTCTTGGTGCTGCTCGCGATGAGGAGGCTACACCTGAGATGATTAAGGATCTCGAGACTCACTTCAATGGCGAGTGCGGTGAGGTAGGTATGTATCTCGCAATGAGCCGTCAGGCTGACCGTGAGGGCTATCCAGAGATTGCAGAGGCATTCAAGCGCTATGCTTTCGAGGAGGCTGAGCACGCAAGTAAGTTCGCAGAGCTTTTGGGCGACGTTCTGAAGGATACTAAGTCGAACCTTGAGGCTCGTATCGCTGCTGAGCGTGGTGCTTGCGAGGACAAGTTCCGCATCGCAAAGAACGCTAAGGCTGCCGGAATGGACGCTACTCATGACACCGTTCACGAGATGGCAAAGGATGAGGCTCGCCACTGTGCTGGCTTCATGGGCTTGTACAAGCGTTACTTCGAGAAGTAAGACATCTTCGTAGTCGTACAAACGGCTATATGATGTAGCATAATAAAAGAGGATGCACCAGACAAATGTTCTTGTCGGTGTATCCTTTTTTCGTTGTATATCGTCCGTCGCCCAATCGGATTGCGTCCGTCGCCCAATCGGATTGCGTTCGCCGCCCAATCGGATTGCGTCCGCCACCCAATCAGATTGCGTTCGGTGCACGATGATTTATCTTGATGTTTAAGCATGAAAAAAAGGTGTGTCAGAACTCTTCAATCGGAACTCTGACACACCCTTTGCTGTTTTGCGACCAATGGTCTTGTCGTTATTATCCGCAGAAGAACAGCACAACGAGCTGCGCTGTGAAGATACGCAGGAACATACTCAACGGATAAACCGTAGAATAGCCGATAGCAGGAGCCTCGCGTGAGCAAACAGAGTTGGCGTAAGCGAGGGCTGGTGGGTCGGTGTATGTACCGGCAAGCATACCCATAATGGTAAAGTAGTTGAACTTGTACTTCATGCGTGCTATAGTGCCGACAATCAGGATAGGGATGATTGTGATGATGAAACCAGTCAATACGTACAACAGACCATCGCCTTCCACTACTGTGTTCCAGAAGTTAGCACCAGCCTTTATGCCCACACTCGCAAGGAATAGAACAAGACCAATCTCTCGAAGCATCATGTTTGCCGATGTCGTGGTGTAGGTGTTGAGCTTCATGCGGTGGCCGAAGCGACCGATAAGAATGGCGATGATAAGCGGACCGCCAGCGATACCGAGCTTCAACGGAACCGGCATTCCTGGTATAGCGAACGGAATGCTACCGAAGATGATACCGATGAAGATACCGATGAAGATTGTTGCCACATTCGGTGCATCAAGGCGCTTCACAGAGTTGCCCATCAGCTCGGCGATGCGGTTCACGTTGTCCTCCGGACCTACTACGAGAATTTTGTCGCCTACCTGGAAACGGTAGTTGCGGCTTGCGAAGAGGTCCATGCCCTGACGCGAAAGACGTGTTACGGTTACACCGTATACAGACGAGAAGTGCATCTTTCCGAGTGTCTTACCGTTCATTGACGAGTTGGTTACGACGATGCGGCGCGAAACGAGCGGCTGCTTGCTTTCGTTCTCCTCCCACTCAGTCTCCAGCTCCGGACCGATGAACGCCTGGATAGCCGGTGCGTCAGCCTCAGCACACACGACGAGCACCTCGTCGCCCATGTCGAAGACCGTGCGGCTGTTCGGTATGCTGTATTCGCCGTTCTTGAAGAGGCGCGAGAACACAACGTCGCGGTTGAGGAAGTCGCTAATCTCTGCAACTGTACGGCCAGAGAGGTATGCATTGTTCACCTTGAGGTGCATCTGATGCGGCTTGGCCTGCGGGTTCTCCGCTTCTTCAGCTTCAAGTGCCTTCTCCTCCTCCTCAAGCTTGGTGCGGGTTAGGAAACGGATGGCTATAGTAGCACCGATGATGCCTACTACACCAAGTGGGTAAGCGCAGGCATAACCGGACGCAATCTGTGGCAGTTCGCCGTAGGTCTGTTGCCATACAGAGCTGAGCGCTTCGTTTGCAGCACCAAGACCCGGTGTATTGGTTACGGCTCCGTAGAGCGTGCCCACCATCATCGGGAGGTTCGACTTCACATTAGTGTCGAAGAAGAGATAGTAGCATGCAAACATAACGCCTACGTTCAGCAAGATAGCTGTGGTAGAGAGCAGGTTGAGCGTTACACCGCCTTTCTTGAAGCTCTCAAAGAAGCCTGGACCGACCTGCAAACCGATGCAGAACACGAACAGAATAAGTCCGAAGTCCTGAACAAAGGTCATGGTGTCTTTGGGGGCAGTGAAGCCGACATGGCCTGCTAAGATACCAGCGAAAAGCACCCATGTTACACCGAGTGATATGCCGCCAATCTTAATCTTACCCAGCAGAATGCCGACTGCGATGACAATGGCATAGAGTAGGGCGATATGGGCAATCGACTCAGTATTGGTGAATAGGTTGATTATCCAATCCATTTTTTAGTGTTTTTAATGTTTTAATAGTTTTAATATAGTGTTATATAGTTTCTATACTCTGTTTGGCTTTCGTTTGAAATAGCAATTGTGATAGATAACTAAAATGTAAAATTCAAGACCGACAGTAAAAGATGCCGGTCTTGAATTGTATGATTTCAAATGCTTAGTAGCTGCGAGCGATCAGTACACGCTGTGTAGCCGGCTTGCCTGAAACCATGTCTACGCCCGGTGTCTGCTCGAACATGAATGGCACGCAGCGGATTGTAGCCTGAGTCTCTTCCTTAATCTTAGCCTCAGTCTCGGCTGTGCCGTCCCAGTGGCAGAGGAAGAAGCCACCATCCTTGATGCGCTCCTTGAACTCCTCGTAGTTATCGCACTCGTAGATGTGGGCATTGCGAAAGTCGAGAGCCTTCTTGTAGATGTTAGCCTGGATATCCTCGAGGAGCTGTTCAACGTATTCAACGATGCCGTCGAACGAGCGTGTCTCCTTCTCGAGTGTATCGCGACGCATGATCTCGATGGTGTTCTCCTCAAGGTCGCGACCGCCCATAACGAGGCGTACAGGCACACCCTTCAGCTCATAGTCAGCGAACTTGAAGCCTGGACGCTTGTTGTCTGCGTCGTCGTACTTCACGCTGATGCCTGCTGCGCGCAACTGGCTGATGACCGGAGCGAGCTTCTCGGAGATAGCCTGCAACTGCTCGGCGTTCTTGGTGATAGGCACGATGACAACCTGTATAGGAGCGAGCTTCGGAGGTAACACAAGACCGTTATCGTCAGAGTGGGTCATGATGAGTGCACCGATAAGACGTGTAGATACGCCCCATGATGTAGCCCATACGTACTCTGGCTTGTTCTCCTTGTTGAGGAATGTAACGTCGAATGCCTTTGCGAAGTTCTGACCGAGGAAGTGTGACGTGCCGCTCTGCAGAGCCTTACCGTCCTGCATCATTGCCTCAATTGTGTATGTGTTCAACGCACCTGCAAAGCGCTCTGTCTCACTCTTTACGCCCTGAACGACCGGTACTGCCATCCACTTTTCTGCAAAGTCAGCGTAAACGTGAAGCATCTTCTTTGCTTCTTCTTCTGCCTCCTCCTTTGTAGCATGAGCTGTATGACCCTCCTGCCAAAGGAACTCTGATGTGCGGAGGAACGGACGTGTGCGCATCTCCCAACGCATAACGTTACACCATTGGTTGCACATCAAAGGAAGGTCGCGGTACGACTGAATCCAGTTCTTGTATGTGTTCCAGATGATGGTCTCAGATGTAGGACGAATGATGAGTTCTTCTTCGAGCTTTGCTGCTGGGTCTACCTCGATGCCAGTCTTGTCCTCATTGGTACGAAGACGGTAGTGAGTAACCACTGCACACTCCTTAGCAAATCCTTCTACGTGCTCTGCCTCGCGGCTGAAGAACGACTTCGGGATAAGCATAGGAAAATAGGCGTTCTGTGCACCAGTTTCCTTAAACATAACATCAAGCTGATGCTGCATCTTCTCCCAGATAGCATAGCCATAAGGCTTGATAACCATACATCCGCGTACGGCTGATTGCTCAGCGAGGTCAGCCTTTGTGACGAGGTCGTTAAACCACTGGCTGTAGTTCTCTGAGCGCTTTGTGAGTTGTTTTAATTCTTTTGCCATTGAATTTATAAAGTTGTATTTATGTTTTCTGCTTTAAATAAATAGCTTCTTATAGCGTGCAAAAATACAAAAAAAAAATGGTACAACTGCATGATGTAAAAAAAAACACATAACTTTGCACGATATTAAGTAGAAAAGGATTATTGTTATCCAATGACTTGCTTTCTTGTAAAAATAAC
>ERZ1026878.1324-NODE-1324-length-15114-cov-10.375125_pt1 | contig 15114 bp, 10 predicted proteins | sample MGYA00380169_ERZ1026878 | MGnify/ENA primary metagenome ERZ1026878 (study PRJEB33269, sample SAMEA4719805) | human gut metagenome | biome: human-associated habitat; feature: organic feature; material: feces | place: Cameroon | collected 2013-10 ...
TAAGGAAATCTATGTACCTGGTAAGATTGTTAATATTGTGGCAAAATAAATTATATTAAATATAGTTGATTTATTACTGAATTATATTTGAAGCATATGGGAAATGATATGTCCCCTTTTTATTGGACAACCAGTAAGGAGAGGGCATATCAAAATTTCTCATATGCCTTTTTGTTGTTGAATTATGCCGTTTTACCCTTCCGGCGGATTGCTCCCAGGCACAATCTGCTTATATATAAGCTCGCAATCCTGTCTTGTAAACTGTATTCCTGCCTGCTTAGCCTTCTGGCTTAATGCAAATATAAGCGGAACGATTTCTTCTTTATTCTTACCTTTGGAAAGAGTTTTGAATTCATTTAAAAGCAGTTGTTTGCGAAAATCATTTTCTGACATATAAATCTCCATTTCTGATTGAGAATAATAATTACAAATATAAATATGTAAGACAAAAGTCATTTATAACAGTTAATTATTATTGGAACTTCCATAATTATTGTCATCATTAAAGTCCAGCTTATCAAGCTGTTTAATATATTCATTGTACATATCCTTCTGCGAAGAATTAAGTATATTATTAATGTTTATATTGTTAAATCCACCAGAGCCAGTGTTATTATTAAAATTACTAAATTCAGAATTATCATTAGAATTATTATTGTTAAATTCATTAGAACTGGCATTGTTAAAACCGCTTGAATTAACATTATTAAAGCTGTTATCCCCTGAGGCATTATTAAACATATCCATCATGCCTAACATATCAGACATTTTGGAAAAGTTCCGGTAAGTGTTTATTAACTGTTCAATGTTGTCTGGGCAGTAAGCCATAATGGTTTTCATAATAGCTTCATTATTTAATATATCATTCAAGGAAGTGTTAGCATTTATTCCTGAGCTATTACTACATGTTTTAAATGTGTTACAGCTATAGGGAGAGTTGTAGAAGCTTAATGTGTGTTTTAATTCATTTGCCCTTATAAGCATAGAGAGCTTTTTTTGCATACCGTATTCCATAAAAGGAATGAGGGCTTTAAATAATTGAAGGTAGTCGGGTAGGGTAAGAATATCAAATTCAGTAACAGGTAATTGTTTCGCCATTCAATCCTCGATTCCTGCGACAAACGCAATATATAATGTGTGTCTAATAGACTTGTTTTAGTATATTCATTAAAATACCAGGATATGAGGCTGTATCCGTAGAATTTAAAATGACGGAATACAGCCTCATTAAATAGACATAAAAGATAATATCAGCAACTGATGTTGATAATTGCTTTTATTCTGCAACTGTATATAAAATGTTATGTTTTATAGCAGTTATTAGCAGATATAATCATTGCTGGAAGTCAGCCGCTATTAGCAGCCACAGCCGTTGTTGCAGCCACATCCATTGTTACAGCCGCCGAAACCTAATGCATTACCGCCATCGCAGCCACATAAGCATAAAAGGCAGATGAGCCAGATGCAGTTATTGTTGCCGCAGCCACAGCCATTGTTGCAGCCGCAGCCATTTCCGTCAAATAGAAGTAAAAGAATTATGAGCCAGATGATGTTGTTGCCACATCCGCAATCTCCACATCCATTACATCCGCCACAGTTAGTTGCTGCTAAATCACTCATAAATAATCCTCCGATAAAACATTTACAATACAATAATATGTGGCAGGGCTTGTTTGTGTTACTTATTTTTTTGTGAATATTGCAATATTTTTAAAATTATTATATCATTAACTTTGTGTTGTTATTTAACACATAAGTGACTACAAAGTAGTCTGTTATATAAGAAAATAGTATGTGCCAGTGTACATACTAATCGTGCAGATAATGTCCTTGGTTTGGACATAAGAATGGAGATTAGTGTGAAAAATAAGATTTTTCACACGCAAGATTTGTGCTTACGCACAAACTTGAGATGCGCAAAAGACAGCGCAAGAATGGAGATTATTATGAAAATATCAGTAATTATCCCATCACTTAACCCTGATGATAAGCTTGTAAGTGTTGTTGATTCACTTGTTAAGAAGGGATTCGAAGATATTATAATTGTTAATGATGGAAGTGATTCGGCACATTTATGGCCATTTGAGAAGGTTGGCAGTTACAGCCAGTGTACAATACTTACCCATGAGGTTAATAAGGGTAAGGGCAGAGGCTTAAAGACGGCATTTGAATACTGCCTTAAGAACAGACAGGGATATGATGGCGTTGTAACAGTAGATGGAGATAACCAGCATAGGGCAGATGATATATATAACTGTTGTGAGGCTATGGTAAAGAATGACAAGGTTGTTCTTGGAGTAAGACGTTTTGATGGAGAAGATGTTCCGTTTAAGAGCCGGTTTGGTAACAATATGACAAGTATGGTATTCAAAGTTGTGTGTGGACTTGATATTTCAGATACACAGACTGGTTTGAGGGCTATTCCATACCGTTATCTTGATACATTTTGTAATATTGAGGGCGAGAGATTCGAGTATGAAACAACTATGCTGCTTGAATTTAAGAAGTCGGATATTCAATTTATGGAAGTGCCAATTGAGACAGTGTATATAGAAGATAATGCATCAACACATTTTAATCCGGTTAAGGACTCAATAAAGATATATAAGGTTATATTCAAGTATTCATTTTCACCAACAGTTGTTAAATATATATTAAGCTCATTGGCATCGTGGGTTATAGATAATTTAATATTTAATTTACTTGAATTTTTTCTTTTTGCGTTTACAATATCAATAAGACTGTTATTTAGTACGGTAGCCGCAAGAATTATATCGTCAATATTTAATTTCACGATGAACAGACGTCTTGTGTTTAAATCAGACAAAGATGTCAAGTCATCTATGGTCAGATATTACATATTATGGGCGTGTCAGCTTATGGCATCATATATTCTTGTATACATCTTTACAAGATTATTAGTGCTTGGCAGTGTGGCTGTCGCATTTACAAAGATAATTGTTGATTTATGCTTATTTGTAATAAGCTACAACATACAGAAAAAATGGGTGTTTAAATAATTAGACACGAATTACATCAATAGAAATGAGGATAATAATGAAGAATAACGTACTTAAGTGGCTAGGAAGAGTTGGAGCTACGCTTTTAACTACTATCGTAATTCTTGTAGTTGGTCTTTATCTTGTTATGGCTATGCTTGCGTGGGGACCTTCTACATTTGCTAAGAAGCAGTTTATATTATCGCTTCAGGAGACAGGAGAGCTTGGTTTTATGGCTAACTGGTTCTGTTCACAGGAAGAGATTGATATGATTAAAGAGGAGAATTCAGTTAAGGATACTACTGATATAACTGATTCAAGCCTTGTTGTAATCGGACAGGATTCATCTAGTGATGAAGAAGACCTTTATGTTGTTGATGTAAAGGCTGGAACATATAGCGGTAAGCTTATGATTGTCAAAGATCCTTCAAGATTATTTGTAGGAACAGTACCAGAATTCAAGCTTGAAAAGGGCTGGACAGTTGCTGAGATAGCACAGAGATATGATGCACTAGCAGGTATCAATGGTGGAGAATTCGTTGACTCAACACCACAGACAGCTATGCCAATCGGACTTGTTATGGTAGATGGCAATATATTAAAGGGTGATTCATCTACAATGTACCACGTTACAGGAATAACATTTGATAATAAGCTTGTAATGGGTAATATGACATCAGCTAAGGCTGTAGAGCTTGGAATAAGAGATTGTGTCAATGTAAGCAGTGATATAGGTCCATTTCTTATAATTAACGGTGAACCACAGGACGTTGATGGTGTTGGTGGAGGACTTAATCCACGAACAGCAATAGGACAGAGAGCTGACGGAGCTATTCTTCTTCTTGTCGTAGATGGAAGACAGGCTACAAGCCTTGGTGCATCGTTCTCAGATTTACAGGATATTATGCTTCAGTACGGCGCTGTAAATGCGTCAGCTATGGACGGTGGTACATCTACACAGATGTATTATAATGGCGAGGTTATTAATAAACCATATTCACCAACAGGACCAAGAACACTTCCAACAGCATTTTTGATTAAATAATTACACGGAGATGAGAAGAATGTCAGAGAATAATAATAGTGGAAAGAAGAATTTTTTTAAGAAATTATCGGGATTTAAGAAGTTTCTTGTGATATATGCCTCTGCGCTGGTAGTAATTATTGCTGTTGCGTTAGTGCTTTTATACGGGTTGTTAAAGGATTATGAGGCGGGCAGGCCAGCCAATACTATGGATAAGCTTGTATCACATATTGAAGCAGGGAATGTAGGCAAATGGATTAAGGATGCAGGTATCCTTGGAGAGTTCGAGACAGAAGATATTGTATCAGATTATTTTAAGGATACATTTGCCGATAAGGAAGTAAGCTATAAGAAGAAGGCAGGAGAATATACAGAGAACAATCCGGTATATATTCTTTATGCTGATGATAAGAAGATAGCCAATGTTACTCTTACAGAGAAGAAAAAGAACGCTCATAAGTTCACAGAGTGGAAGTTAGCTTCTATAGATTTTAATGTAGACTCTAAGACTAAGAATACAGAACATTCAGTTAAAATTACAGCACCTAAGAATAGTGAAGTGACAATTAACGGAGTTAATGTTTCATCTGATTATATTACAGGTGAGGCAGATGTAAGCCTTTGCAAGCATGTTGGAGATTATGTTACTACACCAGTTGATGATGTATACAATATTAACGGAATGTTTGCCAAGCCAGAGGTTAAGGTTACCTATAATGGCAAAGAGCTTGATACTGAATATGTTAAAGATGGATATGAGGCATATTATCCATCAGATGATGAGCTTCTTTCAAGCGAGAAGAGCCATATATTAACAGTTGCTGAGAATTACGGCAAATATATGATTAACAGAGGAAGCTTAAGTACTCTTTCAAGCTATATGATTGGTAATGCCAAGGAATATATGAGTGATATTCCGGCTATCGATGTATATCTGATAGGAAGAACTTTTACATATGATATTACTGACGAGAATGTAAGTAACTTTAGAAAATATTCAGATGACTGTTATTCGTGTGATGTAGATTACAATCTTAATGTAAAATGGTCATCAGGAAGCACAACATACAATATTTCTTTAACATATGTGTTTGTTAAGCAGAATGACAAGTGGATGTTAGCTGATTTTTCTATAAGATAATTATAAATAAGATAATTATAAACAACAGACATATATAGCAGGAAATAACAATGCGCTGTCAGCGCAGGAATGGAGAAAGTTATGTCACAGGATAATAAGCGCAATTTTATATTACATGGTTCCATACTTGCTATGGCTGGAATTTTTGTAAGAATAATTGGAATGGTTTATAGAATTCCGGTGCTTAATATAATTGGAAGTGAAGGTAATGGTATATATGTAACGGCATATAATGTATATAACATAATACTTGTGCTGTCATCATATGGACTTCCGATGGCTGTTTCAAAGCTGATTTCTGCAAGGTTTACTAAAAGAAGATATAAGAATGCGGCGAAGGTATTAAGATGTTCGCTGACAGTCGGTGCGTTTACTGGTGGTGTTGCGGCACTGCTTGTATACTTTGGTGCTGATTTTATAGAAAATGTTATATATGGCGGGGGTGTACCTGGTCTTGCAATACCATTAAGAGTATTAGCCCCAACCATATTTATAGTTGCATTATTAGGTGTATTAAGAGGTTTCTTTCAGGGACAGGGAACTATGATTCCAACGGCTGTTTCACAGATTATAGAACAGCTTGTCAATGCAGGTGTTAGTATAGCTGCAGGTTATATGCTTATGAAAGCATACAGTAGTGCTTCTAATGCTTCTGCTTATGGAGCGGCAGGAAGTACACTTGGTACAGCTATGGGTGCTCTTACTGCACTTGTATTCTTTATATTTCTATATCTTATATACAGACCTACATTTATGCGTATGGTTGCTAAAGATAAGAGTGTTACAAGGCAGGATACTAACAGGTACATTTATAAGACAATTATAATTACAATGGTTCCTATTATATTAAGCCAGACGTTTTATCAGATTAGTGCCTTAATAGATGATGTAATGTTTAGTAATATAATGATGACAAGAAATATATCGAAAAATATATCAATGGATCTTGGTAACTTTGGTTCAAGTTATACACTGCTTATAAGTATACCGCAGGGTATAGCGACAGCGTTATCAGCCTCGATGCTTCCAAGTATTGTAGCATCTTATACAGAAGATGATTATGACAGTATATATTCAAAGATAACAAAGACTCTTAAGACTAATATGTTTATAGCGGTACCATCATTTGTTGGATTTTTTGTGATAGGTGAGCCTATTATTAAACTGCTATTTTCAAGATATGACAGTGTACAGGGTGGTCTTATGTTAAAAATAGGTGCTATAGCCATTGTGTTTTATACATTATCAACAGTTACAAGCTCAGCACTTCAGGCGGTTGACAGAGTTAAGACTCCTATGATTAATTCATTTATATCATTAGTTGTCCATATAATACTTGTGCTTGTATTGCTGGAATTTACTAATCTTGGTATATTCTCACTTGTAATAGGTAATGCTTCATTCCCTGTTATTATATTTGTGCTTAATCTTATAGCACTTTACAAAGATGAGGGATACAGGCTTCCTGTTATATCAATATTTGCAAAGCCGGTTATATGTTCAGCATTAATGGGTATATGTACACTTTTGACATATAATATAATTAATAATATTACAATGTCTAATACGATATCAGTGCTTGCGGCATTGTGTGTTGCGGCACTCACATATTTTGGACCATATGTTCTTCTGATGAAGAAGTTTAAAGATGTATTCTGATAAATGGTATTATTACAAAACAGTCTGGATATATCAGAGAGTGCAAAGCACGGAACAATTCGTAGGTATCATAGTTGGGGGCTTTTGACCACAACATCATATAATCAGGAAAGAGAGGAAATAAAGTGCAGGATAAGTTTACAGATAAAGCCAAAAAAGTATTGGAACAGGCTGCATTTGCTGCTGCGGTTAATGGACACAGCTATATTGGGTCTGAACATTTGCTTTTAGGACTTATACAGGTTGAAGACAGCCTTGCATACAAGGTTTTACAGAACAATGATGTAACAGAAACTAAAGTGCTTAATCTTATATATCAGCTTATTGCACCGGATAATGCGGTAAGTGTTAAAGAACCGGCAGGCTATACTCCAAGAGTCCGTAAGATTCTTACTAACTCAATAGAGGAAGCTGCAAGATTTAAAGCTGATAAAGTAGGTACAGAACATATTCTTATTGCCATTATGAAGGAAACTGAAAGTGTTGCCTCAAGACTTCTTAATACAATGGGTGTATCAATTAAGAAGATATATACAGAGTTATTAGAGGGAATGGGCGAAGATGTATCACGTCTTAAAGAAGATTTTCAGAATGGCAGAATTAAAGCTAAGGATAAAAAGGCAACAACCATGTTAGACCAGTACAGCAGGGATTTAACAGAGCTTGCCCGTAATAAAAAGCTTGACCCTGTTATAGGCAGGGAAGAGGAAATCCAGAGAGTTATCCAGATATTATCAAGAAGAACAAAGAATAATCCGTGCCTTATCGGCGAGCCCGGTGTAGGTAAGACCGCGGTTGTTGAGGGCCTTGCATTAAGAATAGTTGAAGGCGAAGTTCCATCAACTATTAAGGATAAGAGATTAGTTACACTTGATTTGTCAGGTATGGTGGCTGGTTCTAAATACAGAGGTGAATTTGAAGAAAGAATTAAAAGGGTAATTGCAGAAGTAAGAAATGCAGGCAACATTTTATTATTCTTAGATGAAATTCACACAATTATTGGTGCTGGTGGTGCAGAAGGAGCCATAGATGCTTCTAACATTCTTAAGCCATCGCTTGCAAGAGGAGAAATCCAGCTTATAGGTGCTACAACTTTAGAAGAATACAGAAAGCATATAGAAAAAGATGCGGCATTAGAAAGAAGATTTCAGCCAGTTAAGGTGGAAGAACCAACAGAAGATGAGGCAATTGATATACTTATGGGGCTTAGACCTAAGTATGAGGAACATCATAATGTAGTTATTACAGATGATGCTGTAAGAGCGGCGGTTAAGCTTTCTAAGAGATATATCAATGACAGATTTCTTCCAGATAAGGCAATTGACCTTATAGATGAGGCTTCTTCAAGAACAAGGCTTGAAGCATTTGTTGTGCCAAAGGATATCAAGAAGCTTGAAATACAGATAGATGAACTTTCAGTTAAGAAAGAGCAGGCTATTAAGTCAGAGAAGTATGATGAAGCGGCAGAGCTTAAGAAACAGCAGACAAGAAAGAAGAACAGGCTTGAGAAGCTTCGCACAAGCTGGCAGGAGAGCATAGATGGCAGTGACCTTACTGTTGATGAAGAACAGATAGCAAAGACAGTGTCTATGTGGACTAAGATTCCGGTTGCCAAGATAGCAGAAGCTGAATCAGAGAAGCTTATGAATTTGGAGAAAATGCTTCATAACAGGGTTATAGGACAGGATGAGGCAGTTACAGCAGTAGCTAAGGCTATAAGACGAGGCAGGGTAGGTTTAAAAGACCCTAACAGGCCAATAGGCTCATTCTTATTCTTAGGGCCTACAGGTGTAGGTAAGACAGAACTTTCAAAGGCACTTGCTGACTGTATGTTTGGAACGGATAATTCCCTTATAAGAGTTGATATGTCTGAGTATATGGAAAAGCATACGGTGTCTAAGCTTATTGGCTCACCTCCGGGATATGTAGGATATGATGAGGGTGGACAGTTAAGTGAGAAAGTAAGAAGAAATCCTTATTCGGTTGTACTTTTTGATGAGGTTGAAAAAGCCCATCCTGATGTATTCAATGTACTTTTACAGGTGCTTGATGATGGGCATATAACAGATTCAACAGGCAGGGTTGTAGACTTTAAGAATACAGTTATTATTATGACTTCCAATGCAGGTGCGGAGAATATTGTAGCACCTAAATCTTTAGGATTTACTTCGGAAACATCAGAGGAAAAAGAGCACGAAGATATGAAGAGCAAAGTAATGGAAGAAGTTAAGAGAATATTCCGTCCGGAATTCATTAACAGAATTGATGACATAATTGTATTCCATATGCTTAAGAAAGAACAGATTGGACAGATTGTTGATATTATGATGAGAACCGTTAATAACAGAATTATGGAGCAGATGAGTCTTTCGGTTGAACTTGATGATGAGGCTAAGGCTTATATTGTTGATAAGGGCTACGATTCTAAATATGGAGCACGTCCATTAAGAAGAACAATACAGAATGAAATAGAAGATGTTATGGCAGAGAAGATACTTGAAGGCAGTATAAAGGCTGGCAACAAAGTATTGGTAACAGTTAAGGATGGTAAACTGAACTTTAGCTGCAAACGAGGTCATAATAGAAATATTCACAAATAATACTACTAAAATACTAGCGTCATTGTACATTATGTTGTATAATGTGTGTATAGATATTCGTAATAAAACATAGGAGGACAATAATATGCCAGTAATTAATGAGTTAATTCGTTCAGAGAAGGATGGAACTCTTAGCTTTGGTAATTATAAGCTGGATACTAAGTCAAAGTTATCAGATTTTGAACATTGTGGAGATTCTTACAAGGTAAAGACATTTAAGGAGATTACGAAGCTTGAACGCAATGGTTCATTTGTATATGAATCTGTTCCTGGAACAGCTGTTATGAATTTTAAGGCTGCAGATACAGGCTTATCATTTACGGTGGAAGGAAGCGATGATGCACAGATAACAGTTGAGCTTGAAGAAGGCGCTTCTTATAATGTAACAATCAATGGAGTATCTGAGGGAACTATGGCTACTAATATGGGCGGCAAGATTGTACTTTCAGTAAGCCTTGAAGAAGGTAAGAGTGTTAGTGTAGAAGTTGTTAAAGCATAATAATACTACAATCTTTAACATTAACAGGTGTCATAATTGTAAATTTTAATAAATGCTGTGCCTGGCATAAAGTCATATATAGACCAATGCGGGGTGCAGCTTTTTTATATTTGGTATCAGAAAGAGAGGAGAAGAGAAGTGGCAAAAGCAAAAAATACGGCATTTTTTTGCAGTGAGTGTGGATATGAGTCAGCAAAATGGTTCGGGCAGTGTCCGGCATGTAAGGCGTGGAATACATTTGTTGAAGAACCAATAGCATCTAAGTCATCGGCTAAGGGTATATCAGCAGTCAGGAAAGAAAGCACCTATAAGGACAACCATCCGGTGAGCTTAAAAGAGATTAATTCTGAAGAGAAGGAGAGAACATCAACAGGAATAGGCGAACTTGACAGAGTTCTTGGTGGTGGAATTGTGCAGGGTTCACTGGTGCTTGTAGGTGGAGATCCCGGTATTGGAAAGTCAACACTTTTGTTACAGATGTGCTATTACCTATCAGATGCAGGCAATAAGGTGCTGTATATATCTGGAGAGGAGTCATTAAGACAGATTAAGCTAAGAGCTGAAAGGATAGGTGAATGTAACGATAACCTTAAGACGTTCTGCGAGACTAATCTTGATATTATAGAAGAGGTTCTGAAAAAAGAAATGCCACAGGTGGTTATAATTGACTCTATACAGACTATGTACAGGGAAGAAATATCTGCGGCACCGGGAAGCGTGTCACAGGTAAGGGAAAGTACATCTATTCTTATGCAGTTAGCCAAGGGACTTAATATAACGATATTTATTGTAGGGCACGTTACCAAGGAAGGTGTTGTTGCAGGACCAAGAGTGCTTGAGCATATGGTTGATACAGTTCTTTATTTTGAAGGGGACAGATATGCCTCATACAGAATATTAAGAAGTGTAAAGAACAGATTTGGGTCTACCAATGAAATTGGGGTGTTCGAGATGAGGCAGGACGGTTTAAGTGAGGTCGCCAATCCATCGGAGTATATGTTGTCTGGAAGACCAGAGGGGGCGTCAGGCTCAGTTGTAGTATGTCTTATTGAAGGTACGCGACCTCTTATGGTTGAGGTTCAGGCACTTGTGTGTGACTCTAACTTTGGTATGCCAAGGCGTACTGCTGCGGGAACGGATTATAACAGGGTTAATCTGTTGATGGCAGTCCTTGAAAAAAGGGCGGGAATGAGAATGTCCTCAAGCGATGCCTATCTTAATGTGGCAGGTGGAATAAAGGTATCTGAACCAGCACTTGATTTAGGGATAGTTATAGCACTTGTCAGTAGTTTTAAGAATAAAGAAGTTGACAGCAGGACAGTTATATTTGGTGAAGTCGGATTGTCAGGCGAGGTAAGAGCCGTAACACAAGCACAGCAGAGGGTGAATGAAGCTGTTAAGCTAGGGTTTACAACCTGCATATTACCATATGTATGCTTGAAAAATATTAAAAATAATGATAAAATTAATCTTATTGGTATACATAATGTTAACGAAGCAATTGACTTAATATAAATATACAAGAATAATATACATATTTGGAGGAAGAATATGGATAACAGTAAATTAGTAAGCGACCTGTCAGGAATTCTTGAAGGATTGGATTCATCACAGGAGCAGTTAGAAAAAGATGCTTTTGATGTAATTAATTCATCAGATACATCACTTAATCTCGTAAAAGAAAGTATATCAAGTGTTGAGGAAATTCTTAAGATGATAACTGAACTTAATGAGATAGCAGAAGAATCAGCGGCAAGAATTAAGGAACTTGAAAAGCTTTCTAAAGACATTGAACAGTTTGCAGGTGTTATAGCATCAATATCAAGCAGAACCAATATACTTTCGCTTAATGCTTCTATTGAGGCTGCAAGAGCAGGTGAGCACGGAAGAGGCTTTGCAGTTGTTGCAAGTGAGGTAAGGAATCTTGCTGCACAGTCGGCCAAGTCATCAAAGGAGATTACAGATACAATCAATATGGTACAGCAGTCAGTTGATAAGACAGTTGGCTCTATGAAGAACATATATGAGAATTCTAATCAGCAGAAAGAAAAGGCAGATGAGATTGGCAATGTGCTTAATAAAGTTGTAGATGCGGCATACACTGCTAATGAGGTTGCAAGAAATATCGAGAACGAAATTGCATATCAGAGAGAGATTACAGATAAGGCTAAGAATGCTTTGATGTAGCTATATTCGGGTAAGCGGATTTTTTATTTACATATTATTATATGAGGGAGGATTAATATATGTATCAGTGTCCGGGTTGTGGTGGAAGGTTAGTCTTTGACATACCATCACAGCAGTTGATGTGCGACCATTGCAGTACGAAGTATGACCCATATGCAATCAGTAAGGAACAGGATGCGGAGGAAAGTCAGGAATATGACGTTACTGTATTCAAATGTCCGAACTGTGGTGGAGAGATATTAAGTACTGATAATACTGCAGCTAATTTTTGCAGCTTTTGTGGAGCATCAACAATTCTGACAAGCAGAGTATCAAAACAGCAAAGACCAGGATATATAATACCGTTTTCCAAGACTAAGGAAGATTGTAAGCAGGCTTATAAGAAAATGGTACGTCACGCGTGGTTTGCCCCTAAGGAATTAAAAGATGAGAAGTTTATAGATGGTTTCAGAGGTATATATATGCCTTATTGGACGTATTATATAACCCAGAAGGGACCAATGTGCCTAAGTGGTTCTAAAAGCCATAGACGTGGAGATTACATTTATACAGACCATTATGATATAACTGGCGATTTGGATTGTCAGTATAAGGGTCTGTCATATGATGCATCATCATCATTCGATGACAGTATAAGTGAGGCGATAGCACCATATGACGTTAAGAATATGAATCCATTTACTCCATCAATGCTTAGTGGATTCTATGCAGATACAGCAGATGTTGCACAGGATGTATACAGGACTGATGCGAAAAATGTAGCTGTTGACGAGACATATTCCTATGTCAAAAGGTCAGCACATCTTGGGTCAGTGCAACTTGATAATTATCAGGGTGATATTGAGGGAAGACTTTCGACAAAGGTAGTAGCACAGGATAGAACAATGTTTCCGGTGTGGTTCTTATCATACCGCAATAAAGACAGAGTTGCATATGCGACAGTTAATGGACAGACAGGAAAGGCAGCAGCAGATCTGCCAGTATCACTTATAAGGTATTTTATAGGTTCGGTTATTCTTGCAATACCTATATTTTTAATGCTTAACAGTTCATTTACATTAAGACCTAAGACTACATTGGGGATTGCATCGATTATAGCGTTATTTACAATAATTCTTTATGTATTAGAATTAAAGAAAATATACAAGAAAGACCAGCAGTTAGATGACAAGGGCAGAATGTATGCAGGTTCAGCTATTAATGCCAATGAATCACCAGGGGCAAGGCGTAAGCGTGAAGAACAGCTTGCAGGCGATATAGCTGATGTTATAGACAAAGGCAGGCGTGAAGCAAGGTCATATGGACGTAAGAATAAAAGAAGAACAACAAGAACTAATATGGCAGTGGTAACTATGATAATTTTATTGGTGTGTTGTGTATTTCCTATGTTGTATGTCTATCTTCAGATGATGTCTATATTCTATGGCTCTGGAGATATTGGGGCGGGATTTTCTATAAGTGTTATATGTCTTATAACAGGTATAGTGCTTACTCTTGTTAATCATAAAACGTTTAAAATGATAACCAATAAGAAGATATCAGGTAATATAGGTTCACTTGCAGCGATGGCAATAGCCTCCATAGTGCTGTGGATTAATCCTGTATCGGATCTATATTACTATGGTGCTGTTATAGCTGAATTAATTGCAATAATGTATACTATTATGGATTTAATCAGATATTACAATGTTCTTGCAACTAGAAAGCTTCCACAGTTTGATAATTATAGTGGAGGTGATGATAATGCATAATAGAAGTATTATATGTGCTATAGATAGAAAATATACTGTTAAAGACATATATAGATGTATTCACGCAGTTATGGCGTTAACAGCAGTTGTTCTATTGCTATTAGTATTTGCGGCTTCTTCTTTACTACAGGTAAAAGCTGATGAAGAGAAGTATCAATATAATAATGTTGATACAGGATATGAGGCTGTTATAGAAGATGACGCAGACATTATAGATGAGAGTAATTATTCTTCGTTGTTAGACATTATGAAACAGATAACAGTGTATGGTAATGTAATGTTAAAGACTATAGATACCAACAGCACCACTACTGAAAGTTATGTAAGAAGCCTGTACAGGGAAAGATATGGCACTGATAGTGGGACGATATTTATAATTGATATGCATAATCGTAATATCTGGATACATAGCAATGGTAAGATATACAGTACAGTTACAAGCTCATACGCAGATACAATAACTGATAATGTATACAGATATGCTTCATCAAAAGACTATTATATGTGTGCATATAAGGTGTATGAGCAGGAACTTGCACTTCTTAAAGGCAGAAGAATATCACAGCCAATGAAGTATATAAGCAATGCACTTCTTGCTGTTGTAGCGGCATTAATTATTAATTATGGAATTGTAAGACTGTATTTAAGGAAGAAGACACCATCAAGAAAAGATATAATGAAAGGTATATTTGCTGGTAAGGCTATTAATAATTGTCAGGTTACATATCGTTATCAGACCAAGACATATTCACCAGTACAGACAGACTCAGGCAGCAGTTCTTCCGGAGGCTCATCAGGGGGCTCATCTTCTGGTGGTTCGTCAGGTGGTGGAGGCGGAGGTGGCGGAGGCCACAGCTTCTAATATCACATTGGTGTTGTTTTATTTACAGATATTATTGATATACTGGTTTTCGGAGTTAGAGGTTAAAACTAACAACTGGAAACCGGTATTTTTATATCTATAACTAAATGAATTTTGTGCTATGGATTGTATTGTAGTAAGGAAATATTAAGAAAAAATGACTTGATTAAAAGCATTTTATAAATGAATATCGTCCAATAGCTGTCAAAATCTGTATTTATAATGCTTAGAAATGCCGTATTTTAGGGGTTTTTTAAAAAAATTGGAAAAAATTCAAAAAAAGTGAAAAAAGTTGTTGACATAATACCTGACAGGTGCTATTATAATCAAGTCGCCACGAGAGATGAGCGACACAAAAGCTTCTCAAACACAGATAAATACTGAACTTGAGA
>ERZ1026878.1329-NODE-1329-length-15083-cov-166.522358_pt1 | contig 15083 bp, 6 predicted proteins | sample MGYA00380169_ERZ1026878 | MGnify/ENA primary metagenome ERZ1026878 (study PRJEB33269, sample SAMEA4719805) | human gut metagenome | biome: human-associated habitat; feature: organic feature; material: feces | place: Cameroon | collected 2013-10 ...
GCTGGAGCATATATGAAAGGAATGGACTTCCGGCTCCCTGTTTGGTCTGAGACCCTGTTTCTTCATTGTCGAAGATGGCTAGAACCTGAGTGGTATCATTGGCATCAGATGCAATCATCGCCTCTACACCAGCCCAGCACATAGACAGGTCGTCGAGTCTGCCTGAAGAGATAAACTCATCGTGTACACCGAAGGTGCAGGCTGGAGTGGCATCAGCCAGATAGAGATCGAAATCAAGAACATCCTCTTTCTGGATATTCAGTTCTCCGGTTATCACATTCATCAGGAGGTTACCCTTCTCCAGTTCATCATTGATGATGCCGAGGATAGGGAGTACATCCTTCTGCTTGCTCAACTTCACACCATCGTTCACCTGACGGTTGAAGTGGATAGCGAGATTGCTGATCTGCAGCAATGGGCGCTTCACATGAAGAAGGAGCGTCTGGGGATTCATCGCATTCTCGCCCTTCACGATAACTCTACCTGCCAAAGTGAGCGGACGGTCGAACCAGGTTGACATGATAGGACCACCATAAACCTCGGTATTCAGTTTTACGATACCGCCCTCGCAGAGCATCTCAGCATTTGGCTTGATGCGGAAGGTAGGCGAATCGCAGTGGGCGCAGATCATGTGGAAACCGGCATCTGCCAAAGGCTTCTTTCCGATTTGGAAGGCGTAGATGGAAGAGTCGTTCTTGGTAACGAAGAACTTTTCACCCGCTTCAATCTTGCCCAAAGGCTCCTGTGGGTTCATACGGCGGAACCCGTTCTTCTCCAATTCCTCGGAGATATTCTTTACTGCCAGGAAATTCACTGGCGATGCGTCTAGAAAGGATAATAATCTTTTGATCATAGTCTATATCTTTATATTAATATCTTGCAAAGATAATAGATTTTTTTCATTTTATCTCATTATTCTATTTGTTTTTCATTTTTTTGTATTATCTTTGTCCCCAAATTATATCAATGAAAGAATTATGAAACGATATAAATCCTGCACTCTCATTATATTGCTGCTGTTGGCATCGGCTCTTCAGGCATATGCGCATGTTTCCAGAAATATGTTCATGCTTTCCAATCTCAATGCTGACAATGGTCTTTCCAGCCCTCGTGTTTATTCTATTGTCGAGGCAGAGGATGGTGCCATGTGGATAAGTACTAAGCGTGGAGTTGACCGATATAATGGGCAACAAGTAACCAATTATACTTTATACACAGAGATGCCGTATAGTGATGCTAGTGGTAGAAGTATTAAACTGACTAAGGATGCGCAACATCTGATTTACGCCTACGACAACAAGGGAAAGGTGTATATATATGATAAGAGGAAAGATACATTTGTCTTGAAATGTAATCTTCAGAAAATTTTAGGTGGAAGTATCGTGTTGAACGAACTGTTGGTAGACGAAAAGGGCAATTTCTGGTTAGCTATGGATAGAGGCATTTATTGCTTATCAGCAGCTACTGATGGAAAGGAGATAGTTCGGGAGACAGCTAAGGGTAGGTTTGTATTGAAAAATACCTATATTAATCATATCCAATTTATAGGTCAGAAACTCTTGATAGGAACATTTAAAGATGTTTATTGCTATTCGATGTCTGCCCGGAAGTTAGAAAAGAAGATTAGTGGCAGTTCTGTAGTATCCTCTTATCATGATATTGCGGGACATCGTATCTGGCTGGGTACTTTTCACGAAGGAGTTAAAGTAGTGGATGATCGTACTTGGAAGCTGATAAAATCTGCTGATTTCCAATCTTTGCAAAACATTCCTAAAATTCCAGTACGTTCAATCATTTTATATGATAAGCAGACTCTTCTGATGGCTGTAGATGGAGCAGGAATATATGCTTATGACAGTTCGAATAAACAAACCAAGCTCTTGCTTGATACAGATGGACGTCCGGGTAACGTGCTGAATGGTAATGGATTATATACCTTGTGCTGCGATCGCTTTGGCGATTTATGGACAGGCTCTTACTCGGGAGGAGTAGATTTGGCAATACCGATGAAACATACATTGGAATATATCACACATGAATATCTCAACAGTCAATCACTGATAGATAATTGTGTGAACGATGTTTTCCAAAGCCGTGATGGGAAAATATGGTATGCCACAGATAAAGGAGTAAGTGTCTATGATGCGCAGACTCGTCTTTGGCATCATGGATTATATAATAAGGTGGCGCTTACGATTTGTCAGACTGTAGACGGCAGAATTCTGGTTGGTACCTATGGTAATGGCGTATATCAGGTTCATGCTGATGGCACTAGTATGCCTGCTTATTCTGTGGAAACAGGAATGTTGAAGAGTGATTACGTATTCAGTCTTTTTACTGATAGCGATGGTAATATTTGGGTGGGATGTTTGGATGGAGATATGGCTTGTTTCCCTTCAGATAAATATAATTTGAATGGAACGGGAAAGTCGGTATTCTATCTGCCTGTCAACGAAGTGCAATGCATCACGGAATCACTGGATAAGCGTTTTATTGCTGTAGGAACTTCGCATGGAGGCTATTTGATTGATAAGCGTGAACCTTTGCATCCTCGTCGTTTCTTTTATCCTGAACAGTATCCCGATAAAGACATTAATTTGTTTGTCAACAGTATGTCTTTTCAGGATTCCCGTCATATCTGGATTGGAACGGATGGAGGAGGACTCTATGATTATGATTTCCTGACAAAGAAGTTTAAGCGTTATACTAATCAGGACGCTTTGCCTTCTAATACTGTTTATGGACTTATAAAAGGTATTAATGGCAATTTGTGGATCAGTACGGATAAAGGATTGGCGTTCATGAAACAGGGGAAGATAGTAAACCTCAACATCTTTAAGGGAATGGAACGTGAGTATAACCGAATGTCTGTTGCGTGTACTTCAGATGGCAGGGTGCTTTTTGGCAGCAACGATGGAGTTGTCGCTTTGACTCCTATGTTTGCCAAAGGTTTGAATTATGCCGCTCCACTTCGTATTCATAGTGTTGAGGTTGAAGGTGTCGAACGTTCCGATTACTGGAATGAATGTCTCTTTGAAATGTTGAAGGAAGGCAAATTGAGTCTTAGCCATAATGAGAATACGCTGGTTGTTTCTTTCGAGAGTATCAATTATCAATACCAGTATGATATTCAATATCAATATTATTTGGAAGGATACGACCGTAATTGGAGTAAACCATCTTCTAATCAGTTGGCACGATTTGTAAATTTGCCTTCGGGCAGCTATGTGCTTCATGTAAAGGCTATCTGCAGAAGTAATGGTAGAGAATTGGGAGAAACAACTTTGGAAATTCATATAGCCCAACCTTGGTGGAATACCTGGTGGGCATGGATTATCTATCTCTGTATTTTTGCTGCCATCTTATATTTTGTCTGGCAGTATTACAAAGAGCGCTTACAGCGAAAGTATTATGATGAGAAAATCAATTTCTTCGTTAATACAGCCCATAATATACGTACTCCTTTGAGTCTGGTGTTGGCTCCTCTTGATAATCTGGCTAATGATTCCAGCTTGAGTGAGAAAAGTCGTGGATTCTTGGATATGGCGCATCGCAACGGCAACAAACTATTGAAGATGGTTACAGAATTGCTTGATTTCCAAAAGGTAGAGCAGTCTGCCGAACAGGTTCGCCTGCAAGATATAGAATTGCCGATGCTTTTACGTGTGCAGTTGGAAAAGTTTGTATTGGCAGCTCAGGAGAAGCATATTCAACTGTGTATTGAAACGTGTCCGCAGCAACAGATTCATTCTGATGTCAAAATGATGGATCTGATTTTGGAAAATCTTCTCTCGAATGCTATCAAATATACACCTCAAGGTGGAAAGGTTACGTTGTCGGCTTCTGTTGAAGGTAAGATGGCTATGATTCATGTATGTGATACAGGTATAGGTATTCCAAAGGCCGAAATTAAGAGTATCTTCAAGACTTTCTTCAGAGCTTCTAATGCGATAAATTCTCAGGAAATGGGAAGTGGATTAGGACTGATGCTTACACGGAAGCTTGTAGAGAAATTAGGTGGAAAGCTTAGTTTCGTAAGTGAGGAAGGAAAGGGTACTACTTTCTGTGTGAAGATGCCATTAGGTAATGTAACAGATTCTTCTGTTCGGCTTGTAGGAGAAAAGAAAAATGTTGCAACTGAATCTTCTTTAGCCGAAGATAAGCATGATGAAACTTGCCAGACTGTGTCTTCTGCGGTTCTGCAGGATGCTGATGTTTCAACGGATACTCTTCTTTTTGTCGATGACAATGAAGATCTTCGCAAATATATCAGAATGACTTTTGGTGATTCTTATCAAGTAGTTGATGTGGAGAGTGCAGAGGCTGCCTTGAAATATTTGAAAGAGGGCGGGGTATGTGATATCGTTGTTTCTGATGTCATGATGCCGGGAATGCACGGAGACGAGTTCTGTCGCAGCATCAAGGAAAATAAGGAAACCTCATGGCTGCCTGTTATCCTGCTGACTGCTAAGGCTGGTCGTGACTTTATGATAGAAGGACTCGGACTTGGTGCTGATGACTATATCGCCAAGCCATTCGATACTGCTATTCTTGCGAGCAAGGTTGCCAGTATTTTGAAGAATCGTCGCCGGTTGAGTCAGTATTATATGGACAGAAGCCTTGCTCTTGTTAGAGGAGAGGTTGCTTCTGGGTCTGCTTCTTCCGAGCAGATTGTGGGTTCTGATTCTTCCGATGAACACTTGGAACCTACTGGAGCTTCTGAAGAGAAAAAGAATGATACTGTCTTGAATAAGCAAGGCCAGACATTCGAAAATGTGGCAGAAGCTGTTCTGGATCCACAAGACCAGGCTTTTGTAGATAAAGCTACCCGTTTGGTGTTGACTCATCTGAGCGACACAGACTTTAATATCGACCGACTCTGTAGAGAGATGGCGATGAGCAGAACGCTTTTCTATGGTAGGCTGAAGACTCTTACGGGTCAAAGTCCGCAGGATTTTATGCGTTTGATACGTCTGGAGCAGGCAGCAATCTTCCTGAAACAGGGGGATAGTGTGCTGGATGTATCTGTGAAAGCCGGTTTTGTAAATGTGAAGTACTTTAGTACTGTATTTAAAAAGCACTTTGGAGTTTCTCCAAGTAAGTATCTGTAAATTAGAGTTTTAAATTCAAAGAAAAGGTTTCTGTTTAGACGATATGTCTGAATTGAAACCTTTTTTTGTTTGTTATCTAACCCTCTGAAAGTTCCTTTTCTTTATCTTTGCAACCAGATTCTGTTAAGTAAGTCAAACAGTTATTTAAAAAACGAAACAATAACAATATAAACATAAAAATGAAAAGGAACTTTTTGAAAATTAGCCTCTTTTTAATAGGCGTCTTCACATGTTTCTCATGCGAAGCAAGTACATTGCCCTCATCCGGCAGTTCTGAAGGTGTAGGCGAATCCATACCTACTGCCCAGCAATGGAATAAAGATGTTGTGGGGTGGAATCTTGGCAATGAATTCGAGTGCTCAGCTCCTGGACAGGATGGTGAGTCGATGCAGATTGGCAACCCTGATGGTTCTATCCATGCAGAGACAGCCTGGGGCAATCCCGTTGTTACCAAGAAGATGATACAAGCCGTGAAGAAGGCAGGTTTCAATGCCATCCGTATTCCAATCCGTTGGCAGTGCCACATTACCAACGCTCAGGCGATGAGTATCGACAAGGCTTGGATTGCCCGTATCAAGGAGGTGGTGGGCTGGTGCCTTGACAACGGTTTGAAGGTTATCATCAATGTGCATCATGAAAAATGGCTCGAAAGTCGTCCTACCTATCAATATAAGGAAGAAAACTGCCAGAAGCTTGCGCTTCTTTGGATGAATATCGCCTCTGAGTTTGCCAATTATGATTATCGTCTTGCTTTCGCAGGAACTAACGAAGTGCATATCAAAGATAACTGGGGCAAACCTACTGCCGAGAACCTCGAAGTGCAGAATGCTTACAATCAGATATTCGTGGATATGGTTCGTGCCACAGGCGGCAACAATGCCAAGCGCCACCTCATCTTACAGACTTACGTTTGTAACCCATGGTTTGGCATCGAGAATGGAGATTTCATCATTCCGAAGGATGCCGAAGGCAATGGCAACAACTATATGAGTGTGGAATTCCACTACTATCAGCCATGGAGCTACGCCGGCGATTGCACCTACGATTACTGGGGTGATGCCTACAAGGATGCTGGCAAGATACCTGCAGACAACGAGAAGACGATGACGGATTTCTTCGACAAGGTGGTGAATACCTGGAGCAACAAAGGACTGGGTATCGTAATAGGAGAGTGGGGAGTAACCGATCACTATAAGTCAAACTCAGAGAAAGTGCATGAAAACATGACCTACTACTGTAAGTTCTTGACTACGGAGGCTCGCAAACGAGGCTTCTCTACTTTCGTTTGGGACAACAACCACTTCGGCAATGGCTCTGAGAAGTATGGCATCTTCGACCGTTTCAAGAGTATGAAGGTGAATGCTCCTTGGATTCTCGAAGGAATCTTTGGGAAAGAATAATGCTAAACTAAAAATAAAAACAAAATATCAATTATGAGAAAGAAAACTATGTTTCTCGGCCTGCTCGGTGCAGGTTTGATGTGGATGCCTGCTTCTGCCATTCTCGCTGCCCAGATGAACAATGCAGCGATGAGCGTTCAGCAGAACCAAGGCATCAAGGGTACAGTGGTGGATGCCACTGGCGAAACCTTGATTGGCGCTAGCGTGAAGGTGGCTGGTACAACCAACGGTGCCGTTACCGATATAGATGGTAACTTTACGTTGAACTGCAAGCCTGGAGCAACGCTCGAAGTGAGCTACATCGGTTACAAGACGATGACCGTGAAAGCTGCTAATGGCATGAAAATAACGATGCAAGAGGATGGTAAGGCCTTGAATGAGGTAGTTGTCACCGCCCTCGGTATCAAACGCGACCGCAAGGCTTTGGGCTATGGCTTGGAGGAGGTTAAAGGTGAGGAACTTACCAAGGCGAAGGAAACCAACGTCATCAACTCTCTTTCAGGTAAGGTGGCTGGTCTCGTTGTGCAGAACACCGCTGGCGGTGCTTCTGGTTCTACCCGCGTGCTTCTTCGTGGTAATACAGAAATGGCAGGCAATAACCAGCCTCTTTACGTGGTGGATGGTGTGCCTTTGGATAATACCAACTTTGGCAGTGCTGGTGAAGCTGGTGGTTATGACCTCGGTGATGGTATCTCTGCCATCAATCCTGACGATATCGAGACGATGACCGTATTGAAAGGTCCTGCTGCCTCTGCCCTCTATGGTAGCCGTGCTTCCCATGGTGTTATCTTGATTACGACCAAGAAGGCGGAGAAGGATAGAATTTCCGTGGAGTACAATGGTTCTTATACTATCGATACCCAGTTGGCTAAATGGGACGATATCCAGGAGATATACGGTGCTGGCTACAATGGCGAGCTTCCTACATCCAGCACCTCTGGTACCAATGCCAGTTGGGGTCCTAAGGCCGATGACTTCATGTTCAAATATTTCGATGGCGAGGAACGTCCATTCATGATGCATCCTAACAATGCTTCTGGTTTCTTCCGTACAGGTTTCACTACCCAGAACTCTGCCATCCTCTCAGTTAATTCCGGTAAGACGGGTATGCGTTTCTCTGTTACTGATATGCGCAACAAGGATATCTTGCCAAATACCAATATGAGTCGTGACAACTTCAACCTCCGTGTGAATACCTCAGCAGGTCCTGTTGACTTCGACTTCACCGCCAACTATACTCGTGAGAAGGTAAAGAACCGTCCTGCCCTTGGTGACTCTCAGAGCAACGTGGGTAAGAACCTCATGACCCTGGCGGGTACCTACGACCAGGCTTGGTTGAAGCACTATGAGGATGCCGACGGCAACTACTCTAACTGGAATGGTAACGATCAGTATAACAAGAACCCATACTGGGATCTCTATAAGAACAGCAATACATCCGACAAGGACGTGTTCCGTTTTACGGGTAAGGCAATCTGGAACATCAACAAGCACTTCAAGTTGCAGGGTACTATTGGTACCGACATCAACAGCATGAACTTCGAGGACTTCATCGCCAGGACAACTCCAGGAACTCCTGCCGGAAAGCTTACCGACCAAATCTTCAACAACCGCACACTTAACGCCGAGATACTCGCCCTCTACAACAACTCATGGGGCGACTTCGATGTCAACGCTACCGCTGGTGGTAACATCTTCAAGGTGAACAACAAGACCACTACAAACATCGGTCTCAACCAGCAGATGAATGGCATCCAGAATATCATGAACTATCAGGAACAGAACACTCGTGAGAGCATGTACAAGAAACAGATCAGCTCTCTCTATGCCAGCGCAAGCCTCGGCTACAAGCATACTTACTATTTGGAGGGAACCCTCCGTGGCGATAAGTCGTCTACGCTCCCTACAAATAACAATACATACGTATATCCATCTGTATCGGGTAGTTTGGTTTTCTCCGAGTTTATCAAGAACAAGAAGTTCATCAATTATGGTAAGATTCGCGCATCTTGGGCAAAGGTAGGTAGCGATACCGATCCATACCTGTTGGCACTCAACTATACCACGGGCAAGTACAGCTACTCGGGTTATACCATCGGTATGATAGCCAACTCAACACAGCCGAACAAGGATTTGAAGCCTACAATGACAGGTTCTTACGAGGTAGGTTTGGAGATGAAGTTCCTTAACGGACGCTTGGGCTTGGATGCCACCTATTACAACCAGAACTCCAAGAACCAGATTTTGAGTTTGGCTTCAACCACCACCTCTGGCTATGCTTACCGCCTCATCAATGCCGGTGAGATTCAGAACCAGGGTGTCGAGATTGCCCTCAATGCCCGTGCCTTGCAGATCAAGGACTTCGCTTGGGACTTGGGTGTCAACTTCTCGAAGAATACCAACAAGGTGAAGTCGCTCACCGATGGCATGGACTATTTTGAGCTTGCCAAGGCCACATGGTGCGGTGTATCAGTAGGTGCTCAGGTTGGCGAGAATTATGGTGCTATCCGTGGACACGATGTTGTTCGCAATGAGCAGGGACAAGTTGTCATCAATGCAGCCACAGGACTTCCAATGGTTGACCAGAACGTGAAGACCATCGGCAACTCTTCTTGGGATTGGACTGGTGGTTTCTATACCACATTCTCTTACAAGAACTTCCGCCTCTCTGCATCCTTCGATGTGAAGGTAGGTGCCGACATCTACTCTATGTCCATGCGTTCCGCATACCAGACTGGTAAGGCAAAGGGAACATTGGCAGGCCGTGAGGAGTGGTACACTTCTGAGGAGGCTCGCAAGGCTTCGGGTATGGACCTTGCCGCATGGCGTGAAGCAGGTAACTGCAAGGGATTTGTCGTAGATGGTGTCATCGACAATGGCGACGGTACTTATCGCAAGAACGACATCGCCGTGAACCCTGAAGATTACTGGAAACATGTGGCAGAAGGCGTGCAGAGTGCCTTCGTTTACGACAACTCTTACGTGAAGTGTCGTGAGATTACTTTCGGCTATACCTTCCCAGAGAGCATCCTGGGCAAGTATGTCAAGGGCTTGACCGTATCCTTCGTGGCTCGTAACCCATTCATTGTTTGGAAGAACATTCCTAACATCGACCCAGACTCCAGCTACAACACCTCAGGTCTCGGTCTGGAATATGGTTCCCTGCCATCTCGCAAGAGTTATGGTTTGAACGTGAACGTGAAGTTCTAGTCTCGAAAAAATGAATCAATTTCTTTAGAAGAGTTCTAATATATAATAAGGTAAGAAAATGAACAATATAATCAAGAAATATATAGGTAAGAGCAGCCTGATGATGGCTTTCGCCCTGATGGCAACCGGCACTGCGATGACTTCTTGCTCTGATGAAACCTTGAGCAACATCAATACCGACAAAACCAAGGTGAACGAGCTCGACCCTAACGCACAGTTGACAACAGCTTTGTTGCAGACTTACGGTGACTTCAGTCTGATGGATACCTACCGTAACTATATAACTGGTTTTCCACAGTATTTCGCTGGTGGTTGGAATGTAACCAATTACGCTGGTTCTAATTTCAGAGAAGATGATATGACCCGTCGAGTTTGGGACCGCTATTATGAAATCAGTATCAAGAACCTTGTGGATGCCATCCACAATTCTGCTGACAAGGCAAACTTGAATGCGGCACTTCGTATCCATCGTGTCTATCTCACGGCAGTTTTGGCAGATACCTATGGTGACGTGCCTTGTTCGGAGGCAGGTCTGGGTTATATCTCAGGTATCTCCAACCCTAAGTATGATACCGTAGAGGAACTCTACAGCTGGTTCTTTGATGAACTTGACGCTTGCGAGAAGCAGCTTGGCACAGGTACCGACCACATTTCTGGTGATGTCACCAGCATGGGTGGTGATGTAGCTCAGTGGAAGAAGTATGCCAATGCACTCCGTATGCGCTATGCCATGCGCATTTCCGATGTTAATCCACAGAAGGCAAAGGAGGAGTTTGAGAAGGCTGTGGCTGCCGGTGCTATCGCCAGTGCAGCAGATGATGCTTATATCAAGTATGCTGATGCTCCATTTACCTATTATGATGGAGCCAACGACTACGATTTCCGTGCCAATGCATTGAGCGAGACTCTCTATGGTCAGGATCCCACATCGCCTACCATGGTATGCTCTACCTTGTTCTATCAGTTGCAGAATACCAACGACCCTCGTCTCTATCGCATCTGCCGTCACTACTACAATATCAAGCGTAGTCAGGTGAAGCCAGACAAGGAGCAGAACATCGACTTGACCGATGATTTCCTGGCTTACTTCCAGAGCAAGAACCTCGGTGAGGAGCCTTGCAACCCTGGTGCAGCCTGGTACACAGACTGGATGAATCCACCTACGTTGGATGACCTTCCTACTTTGAAGAAGTATGCAGAGATAGACGAGAACACTTATGCCAACTCTGATTATATAGCCCGAGCTAGTCGTCCTTGCCTGAACATCGACTTCGAGATGCCTTCTTGCCCTGGCGACTTGATGAGCTATGCTGAGGTGGAGTTCCTCAAGGCTGAGGCTGCAACCAAGGGTTGGAATGTAGGTGGTGGTGATGCTGAGAGTCACTACGAGGCTGGTGTTCGTGCCAGCATGGAGTTGCTCAACAACTACTATCTCACGTCCAACAAGATTTCTGAGGATGAGATCAATGAGTTCATTGCCAACAACAAGTTGGGTGACAATCCTAAGGAGACCATCAACACCCAGGCTTGGATTCTCCACATGATGAACCCTTCTGAGGGTTGGGCTAACATGCGCCGCTCTGACTATCCTGCCATCTTGAATCGTGACCGCTTGACCAAGAATGGTTTCACTTATACGGATTCCGATTGGTCAATGCCTGTCCGCTTGCAGTATCCTGAGTTGGAAGCTCAGTACAACAATGCCAACTACAAGGCTGCCATCGACCGCATGGGGGGTACCGACAACTGGCACAAGCGCCTCTGGTGGGACAAGGCTGATGTAAACCTTCAGCCAGACTTCAATCCTCCATTCGGAAAGGGATACAGTGAGTAGTGTTTAATGCTTAATGTTAAATGTTGAGTTTTATAGGACAATAAATAGAATAATTAATGATGAATAAGACAATGAAACAATATAAGGGAAAAGTCTTGAAGGCTATGATGATGCTCTTAGCCGTGGGTTTCGCACTGGCTGGTACATCTACCTTGTCTTCTTGCTCTTCTGACGATGAACCATACTTCACTGTCAGCGAAGATGACAATCCACGTATCTTGAACACCGACTTGGCTGATTCCAAGATAGACCGCAAGACTAATTATAAGTTGGAAATCAAGGTGACTCCAGTTCACTACACCACTGTGACATGGTTGCTCGACGGCACTCAGATTGCCGAAGGTAATACTATCGACCAAACTTTGCCTGTAGGTAATCATGAACTGAAGATTGTGGCAACCACCACCAAGGGTAAGAGCACATCCCGCACCTTGAAAGTTACCGTAACTCCTGCTGCCGATGACCCAGCCTTGGGTACCAATGCCGTCGAGCTTTGGGTAGCTCCAGGTGCTGAGACCACTATCCATAAGTGCAAGAATCTCGGTACAGTTGCTAAAGTAATGGTAGGTAGCAAGGAAGCAGCCTTCGAGGTTCTCGAAGAGGGCACAGCCTTGAAGCTCACAGCTCCTACAGGTTTGGAGAATGGTGACTATGATATCACTTTGGTAGATGGTGAGGGCAACCAGTTCCCTGGCGGTACCATCAAGGTAACCACCGAGGCTCGCCCATCTATGGAGAACACCATCTGGGAAGGTGAGTTTGCCGTGACATGGGGTACACCATTCGATGCCTTGAAGGATACCTTCCTCTCAAAGGTGAAGGCTGGCACCATCCTCCGTGTCTATGTAGATGGAAATGGTCAGGGTACCGCTGCTACCTCTTGGTGGAATAACATCCTTACTGGTAAGGGCGACCCAGAGCGTGGCGACATCCTGGTGGATGGTCCTGCTACATGGGAGTTTGAACTGACCGACCAGTCTATCCAACTCTTGACAGAGCAGAATGGTCTATTCATCGTGGGTAACGGTTACACCGTAAAGAAAGTAACTATTGAATAAAATATTAGAAAGATTTCCGTTTTTAGCATAAAACGTCAAACCTTTACGACTTATGAAGAAAATATTATTATCTATTTCATTATTGGCATTGGCTTATACAGCCAGTGCCAATGTTCCGGTTATCAAGAGCGACCCTAAGATTGAGGCTCAGGTTGAACAAACCCTGAAGAAACTCACCTTGGAGGAAAAGATAGGTCAGATGATGGAATTGGTGACCGACCTCTTTGGTGCCAACGACAAGAACGGTGTGTTCTATATCGACGAGCACAAGACCGATTCTATCCTTTCCCGCTATAAGATTGGCTCTATCCTCAACGCTCCAAATACCTGCGCTCCTACAGCCAAGCAGTGGGAGAAGTACATCGCGCAAATCCAGAAGATCTCGATGAAGCGCATCGGCATCCCTTGTGTCTTCGGTCTCGACCAGAACCACGGTTCTACTTATACACAGGGCGGAACCCTCTTTCCGCAGAACATCAATGTGGCTGCCACCTTCAATCGTGAGATAGCTCGCCGTTCGGCTGAGGCTACCGCTTATGAGACTCGTGCGGTGAGTGTGCCTTGGACTTACAGTCCTACCGTTGACCTCGGTCGTGATGCCCGTTGGCCTCGCATCTGGGAGAACTTTGGTGAAGATTGCTACCTCAGTTCAGAGATGGGCAAGGCGATGGTCTATGGTTTCCAGGGCGAGGACCCAAACAACATCGACCAGTATCACATTGCCACTTCAATGAAGCACTTCATGGGCTATGGTGTGCCTTGGACCGGTAAAGACCGTACGCCAGCCTATATTTCACCAGCTGATTTGCGAGAGAAGCACTTCGCTCCTTTCCTGGCGGGTCTGCAGGCTGGAGCCTTAACCGTGATGGTGAATTCCGCTTCCGTCAACGGTATGCCGATGCACGCCAACAAGGACATCCTGACAGGATGGCTGAAGGAAGAGACAGGATGGGATGGTGTGCTCATCACCGACTGGGCAGACATCAACAATCTCTATACTCGTGAGATGGTGGCAAAGGACAAGAAGGATGCGCTCCGCATCGCCATCAATGCTGGTATCGACATGATTATGGAACCTTATTCTTGCGATGCTTGTGGCTACCTCGTAGAATTGGTGAAGGAGGGCAAGATTCCGATGAGTCGCATCGATGATGCCTGTCGCCGTGTGCTTCGCATGAAGTACCGTCTCGACCTCTTCAAGAACCCAACCCAGAAACTGAAGAATTATCCTAAGTTTGGTGGCGAGGAGTTTGCCAAGCTCGCTTTGGAGGGAGCTACCGAGAGTATGGTGCTCCTGAAGAACGAGGGTAATATCCTTCCTTTGCAGCATGGCAAGAAGATTCTCCTTACGGGTCCTAATGCCAATCAGATGCGCTGCCTGGACGGTGGATGGAGCTATACCTGGCAGGGACATCGTGCTGATGAGTTTGCCGGCAAGTACAATACCATCTATGAGGCATTCTGTAATGAGTATGGCAAGGAGAATGTCATCTTGAACCAGGGTGTTACCTATAATGAGAAGGGAAAATACTGGGAGGAGAACGAACCTCAGATTCAGGGCGCAGTTGATGCAGCAAAGGATGCTGACGTCATCGTTGCCTGCATCGGTGAGAACTCTTACACAGAGACTCCGGGCAACCTGACCGACCTTTGGCTCTCAGAGAACCAGCGTAATCTCGTGAAGGAACTCGCCAAGACCGGTAAGCCTGTCGTTCTGGTATTGAATGAAGGTCGTCCTCGTCTCATCGCTGACATCGAACCATTGGCACAGGGCATCATCGACATCCTTATCCCTGGCAACATGGGCGGCGATGCCTTGGCAAACTTGGTATCGGGCAAGTCAAACTTCAGTGGCAAGATGCCTTACACCTATCCTAAGGAAATCAATTCGCTCGCCAACTATGACTTCAAGAAGAGTGAGGAGGTGGGTACGATGGAAGGTGCTTACGACTACAATGCGAAGATTACCCAGCAGTGGGGCTTCGGATATGGTTTGAGTTATACCACTTACAAATATAGCAACCTGAAGGTTTCTCAGTCTGATTTCCGCCACGGCGACATCATCAAGGTGAGCGTGGATGTGAGGAATACGGGAAAGGTGGCAGGCAAGGAGAGTGTTCTCCTGTTCAGTAGCGATCTCATCGCTAGTATGGTGCCTGATGGCCGTCGTCTCCGTGCCTTCGACAAGGTGGAACTTCAGCCTGGTGAGACCAAGACCATGACATTTGAATTAAAGGCAGACGATTTGGCCTTCGTAGGTTGGAATGGCAAATGGAGATTGGAGGAAGGCGACTTCAAGTTGATGATAGCCGACCAGAGTGCCGATATCCATTGCACTGATACTTATCAGTGGCCTACTGCCAACCGATAATGTATATTTAAAAGAAGAGTTAAAGAAAAGAGCGTGCCAATAGTGGTGCGCTCTTTTTGTTTGCATAGTTAAATGCAGAAGAGTTAAATATCTACAAGA
>ERZ1026878.1330-NODE-1330-length-15081-cov-9.704778_pt1 | contig 15081 bp, 22 predicted proteins | sample MGYA00380169_ERZ1026878 | MGnify/ENA primary metagenome ERZ1026878 (study PRJEB33269, sample SAMEA4719805) | human gut metagenome | biome: human-associated habitat; feature: organic feature; material: feces | place: Cameroon | collected 2013-10 ...
TTATAATATAGTTTAGAATTGGGTTATCATAATGTATATTATTATAACCTACAAAATAAAAATCTTCATAAAAGAATGTAATTAACTCTTGTATATCTACCCTTCTTGGAGATATTTCAAATACTGTAATTTGTTTTGTTTCAGTATTTTTGCAAGTACAAGTAAATATATTCTTTAAAACTTCAATATCAAAGACTACGCAAGTCTTTCCTTTAATTTTCATAGCTATGGTTAATTAGTGGCAGGAGATAGATTCGAACTATCAACCTTTGGCTCGTGAAACCAACGCGCTACCTTTGCGCCATCCTGCAATATTGTGCGTTACAGACGCACCCCTGATAGTATTTAAGCTGCTTTACTTTTTGGATTAAGTCTACTACGATCCTTAAACTTATCGTTTAGCATCTCACTTACACATTCCTGGTCTTTTCCAATACCAGAGTAAGCATAAATACCTACATAAGTATTAGGTTCCTCTTTCATGTGTTTATTATGAGCTTCTTTCATACGTTTACTAAGTTCTTCTGGTTTACAAACAAATGCACAAACAGAATCACTTACAATTTCTGAAGAAGAAATTGATGCAATACGTATCAAATATCGTACTTTTTCATCCTTCATTTTTATCTCAGCAGCTTTAATATATTCTTCTGCTCTAGCTTTGTCTAAAGCAACATTAGTCTTTACTTTGGGAACTTTTATTCCACCCTTAGTAAGATACTTAGTACGTTTTTCTTCTTTTCGTGCTAGACGTATTTTCTCAGATTCTATAAAACGTTTGAGATTCAGTTGTTGAATCTTTTGTTGTTTAAGATGTTCTGTGAAAATCTTATCTTTACGTAGTTTTCTACGCTCTGCAATTGCCGCAAGACGTTCTGTTTCAACGCGTTTACGTTTTGCAACTCTACCAGCATAACCTTGACGGTCTGCTGCAATTTCTGATGCCTGACGTTGCATTTCAGCATTAAAAGCTGATTTACCAGCTTCTTTTTTAGCCTTAATTGCTTCAATTCTCTCAGCCTTTGTAGTACGTTTAAGCTTAATCTCTTTGTGATGCAATCGTTTGAGAGCAAATTCTGCATCACGTTTTATTCGTTCTTCGTGCCTCTTATTCCAATCTTCTATAGATTGTTTCATATACTTTTTTTTCTCGTCAAGACGAGCTTCGATTTCTTCACGTTTGACTGCATGTGCTTTTGCAAGAAAATCTTGTTGCTTTTTAGCATTAGCAATAGCTTCAGGACTAGGGATAGTTTTATTACGCAATTCTGCTTTACGTTCACGTTTCTTTTCGGCTATTGCCATTTTGTCTTTCTTGACTTTTTCCTTAATTTTCTTGTCGGCTTCATCGAATTTCTTCTTTTGCTCTTCTTTCTCGATAGCACGAAGAATAATTCTATCAGCAAGATCATTAGCTACAGATATAATTACTGCTTTTTTAGCTTTCATAATATCTGTCATTTTTTTCAGAAGAGTTTGTTTCATTTCTTCTTTTACTTTGGCTTTTGCAGTCTTTTCTGCAAGCTTAGTTTCAATCTTCTTGATATATTCAGCTTGCTCTTCATTTAAAGCTTCTACTTTATAACCTAATTTCAAAGCCTGATATATGTCAGACTTCCATGTTTTACTTTCTACCGGATATTTTTTGATAGAATTGTCAATTGTTTGAGATTTGATATCTTTTTTCATGACTTTACTTTTTAAAATGTTAATATTAATATTTCGAGACTTGTTGGTCTCCGAGGATTCGAACCTCACTTGCCACTCGTTATTTTAATATTATTTTATGCTATTAGAATATTTCACAATTATAAATAAAGGTGATAAACTTTAAAATAACTTACGGAGACCAGTTTACCTTATGCTGCCAAATACATATATGCAGTAGATATATCTATTTCAGCATTACTGTTGAAATCTTCAAGCTTCTTCTTCAGAGCATTGATTTCTAGCTGTAATTTATTCTTTAATTTAGTGATATAATCTGCAGTGATTTCTTCAGTTTTAAACAATTTCTTTTTACCAAGTTTAGCTTTTAAACTAGGATTAATAGTTGGAATAGATCCCAACTGAACCAAATACTCATTCTTTTCAGATAGAGTATAAATAATAGGATAAATACTCTCTTTAGGAAAGTCTTTACGATTCTTAAAACCTAGATTAATAGCAATAGAATCCAGCTTGGTCTGAATTCGATTATTAGACATTTCTGTAATTGCGTCTAGTAATGCTTTCATATCGTAATTACGTGTGGCATTTTTATCAATTAAATTTTCAGTGCGAATAATATTCCACATTTTCTTAATCTCTTTGTCATACTTCTTACGATTTTCAATAATTTCAGTTGATTTAATTTTGTTCATATACTTTTGATTTTAATTGATTAAACATAAAAGTACACTCAAATATGATCAACTACCTGTACTAGTGACTGTGTTCATCTCGATATGACATCTTCGTCTTATTCTTGAAGCTTTCCATCACTTAGTATTCTTGAATACATCATCACAGCCTTATAAGATATAGAAAAAGGGATTGACTTACATCTGCAATCCCTTTGATATATCTTGAAAAGTAATAATTATATTTTCTTGTATTGTTGCGTTACATCTGCTATTTTACATTCTAATACTCTTTATTACTTTAGAATAGTCAACTTTAATTAACTAGGATATTTACCTATTTTAATCGCATAGAAATCTCCAAATCCGTCTTGTACCAACACTCGTTTATCCGGAAGTCTTACCTCACCTTTTTCCGAAGAAGCTTGCATTGCTGCAACGTCGTTTAAATATCCTAAACGATAACCAATAAATATCCGCGTAATAGCATAGGAGTAATCTCCTTTATCTAAAGCTTTAGTAAAATCTTTTACAAGACAATTAAAAGCTTCATTATTTCGCGTTCCACCTTTTCCAGTGATAACCTTAATGAGCCGTAAACAAATATCATTAGTACTCAATATTTTCTCATCCTTAAAGAGCCTATTGATAAGTTTGTATTTTGTTCTGCCTAACGTTACACTACCGTCTTTTTCGACATGTATATATCTAGCTATTTCTTTTTCATCCATAAATAGTAGAGATATAAAGTCTTTATCAGCAAACATATGCTGAAGATCTAAGAACGCTTCTTTCGTTAAAGGCGCACTCATGATCTTTATCCAAAATAACCGTTAATTTCGATTCCTTCAGCAGCCATTGCTGTTTTACAAGCAGCAATTTCGGCTTCATTTGCAGTTTCAAATGTTTTAATAAACCGCATTTGTTCATTAACAAATGCTGTAAGTTTTGCCCGTGATTCCATATTCAGAGCAACAACTTCTTTTGTTAACTGTGGATAATCAATAAAGATTGTACTTTCACCGGTTGCTTCAAACCGAGTAATAGCATTCTTTACACTTTCCGCGTTAGGCTTCGGGATAATGTCTGCAATATCGTTGATTCCAGAAATCTGAAGCCGTAACTTTGGATCATCATTATATTCTACGAATTTTGTACCTTCTGCACTTTCTACTTCCCGTGCAACTTTAACCTTAACGGGTTTAATTGAATACAGATTAATCTGCTGACTAGTCCGTAGTTCATTGTTCTGTACTTTCCGTGAATAATTCGGATCTACTGAATTTTTCTCAATAATGAGAATATATTTGCCAAGTGTTGCACCACACTGTGATGCCAAAATAACTGATTTATCCATATAAAAATTCCTTTTTTGATTCCGTGGTTGATTCCACCTACGGAGAGATTAAACAATTGATTTACATATTTTATGAGTTTAAATTAAACGAGTTTTGCTCTCTTTGTATAGATTTTATTAGATAGAGGATATGGCTAATCGTCTACGTACATTCAAGTACAATCCTTTACAAAGTGTAATCTTTTTTGCTTTAAACGCATAGTCTTCATATTAATGATTTTATTTACATCAAAATCAAGGTAGATACTTCCTCTTCCTTTCTGCTTTCCTTGCTTCTACAAAAGTAGTTCGGATACCAGAATTAATATTACTTACACGAGTGTCTGTGTAAACTACAGCTTATCATATTATTGATCTTGTATAGCTTGTTCTTAGGACTAATGAGATCCAAGACATTTGTATACACATCTAATACCATTACTTTAGATTTTACAATTCTTTTACGCTTAAAAGAAAGGAACTATTGCTCATCATATTAACTTAGTATTTCCCGGCGTCTCGGGGTTAATCTCAAGTAATCACAAATACAAGTAACTATTTGCAAGATAGTTGCACATGTGAATTGGCTCATCATGTAGCTTATGATTACTCAGAAGTTAATACTTACCACTTTATCGAATCCGTCACAGATACGGTCGTTTTCTAACGTTACTTAAATAGTTCTGCCCTACAAATGCAGCAACGGTTTTTAAATCCTATGCAGTATACTGCCCATAGGTTGTTTTACAAGCACGAATATTGAGGACTTTCACCTACTTTTCACTACTCTTTCCGCATGACAGGTATCCAGTCTATGAAGATTCACGAAACGCTTTCTAATGAACATGTATTGTTGCGCAATACACTCTATTAGTTTTATTAGCAATAACGGTTGGCTTGCCAAGGACGCAGTCAGGAAACATATACTACTATACAACAGCAGATTCTACTATCCCTAGCGGGGACTCCCCTGGATTTATTATTCATGGGCGTAGCCACTACTTTAATTAAACATGTTATCCACGCTTTTCTTTAAGAGTGACGTTAACTCTCGGGTCAGTGATACATTGCTGTCAGGAAATAGTTGATCAGGGCGTGTCCCCGAATTGAATTTAACCCATTGACAATTAATCATTAGTCCCACTTTCACTTTTTATCTCTCGGAAAGCTTTAACTGAGATCTGATTGAACTTCTACCCTTCTTCTCGGATAACGGTGTTTCTACCGGCGCTATGATTTTTGATAACACAAATTATTGAGATTCCTCTCACTTTTTGCAAAGTAACCACCTTGCTAAAGGGTGTTGTTATCCTGTAGTAGTGTTATAGGACACTTTTACAACCTGCTTCTTTCCATATATTATTGTGTCATAACTTGAAACAAACACTGACACATTTGTATTAATCGTTCTATTAAGTATAGGTTTGGCACCTAATCCGGATAATCTGTCATACTCAAATATAATAAAAGTCTCGAATTCTTATTATATTTATGAATTTAAAGTTCATTGTATGGATCATAGCCTCTCAGCCATATGTTCTAAAGTAATAACACAGACTGTTATCCTTTATTTCCACGAATAAAAGATTGCAGAATTGTACTGCTTTACTTTTTTCACGTAGCACTTAATAGCACTCTCGATTAATCTCTCTGCCTTCATATCTACTTTTATATGCAATTAAGCATACGTTCCAATTTAAACCATTTGGTACCTTGTAGAGAACACTACAGTAGCATTTTTATCCTATCTACGTCTTCCAACAGTAGCTTCAGAATGGATGTTTTGGACACACCCAAGAACGTTAGTCAGGAGCCAAAACTTAGTTAATTTTTGGATATTAACTAAGGGGCAACTCGTGTTTAGTCCCTTCTTGATTTCGTACATGATTGTACCCACGGACATAGGTTTCTCCTTTGTGTAGACTTCAATACACTCATAAATATATCTCATAACTATATTTACTTTAGGATGCCGATACCTTTGCTTAGTTTGTCTTCGTGTCTGCTGACCTAGATCGCGTCTTTTAATCTTCACCAAACGGTTCTCAAGATTTATGGGTTTTGCACGCTCTCCCATTTTCTTACTAATTTTTCATGGATAAAGTAATAAATCCATAGTAAGCTATCATATTACCTTTTGAATCATAGTGTTAACTATTATCATATTCTCATATCCTGTATTACTTATCTATATATACGAATCCTCTTGGCCTTTGATATTCCTAATATATATATGCTGTCTTATTGCTTTTAAAGTGTACAGCTACAATACCACTATTATAAAATCGCTCTGCTTCTTACTACGGGGGAGAGACTCGTTTTCCCCGGTGCCATTTTACGGTAAGCACATAGTTAATCACTAATACAATAAGCAAAAAATAAACAAAATAAATAGAATAATATAATACCAATTAATGATATTACATTAGTTTTAGTTATTTTTTGCTTCATTTCTCTACACTTTTAGGATACTCAGGTACAAATTTGTGAGAACGAGGGGTCGGTAGAGTAAACATTACCGGTCTCATTTGTACCTCAGTTTTTGTTTCATATATTACTTTGGGTTTAGATTGTTTATATACTACCTTTTCCACGATTTTCGTGGGGTGATTGACAGTTATATCAGTACTTGTAACGGGTATATTACTTTCTACGATACTTTTACCTGTCTCTAAGTCTAGGTTAAGTTTAAAACTACCTGGTATTGGTGATAACTGTATCGGTTTTACGATTTCAGTTGCCGTAACACTTTCTGGTTTGAAAATGTTAGTATTGTAGGACATAATAATTCCTACAACGAACACTGCTAAATAAGCAAGTTTACCTTTCATTTGATATAATAGGTTAAGCGCCTACTACAGCTTTGAAATCCTCTTTTGTAAAGAGTGGATATGCAGCATCTTTATCTACATACAAGTTACGTATTTCGATCATCTTGTTAGCTGCTTTTAGAGCAAAATCTTCATCAGATTTAGAACCTACTTCATCTTTATAGATGTCATAGAACGGTCCCATAATCTTCTTGAACCAATCAATCAGTTCATCTTCTGCCGGCTTCTGTAATGCAATACGTACAAATGTATCACGTGTTGGAGCCAAAATACCCTTTACTACACAAGGATCTTGTTCAATAGGCTGAGCAGGATCTGTATGCATTACTTCAATAAATGATTTAATCAGGTCTACTACATCCTGATCATTCAGACCTTTCATATTCTTCCGTAACAGAGAATGTGCAAAGATCATAGTCTGACCTAACTTCAATGAAGTTGTAGTAGAAGACATGAGTCCAGAGAGTACAACGATGCCTTTCTTACCAATGATGTTGAAGTACTCTTTTGCAAGAGTCCCTAAGTTTGCATTACTCCAGATTCCTTTTTGTACAGGGTCTTCTGTAACATTCTCACGATATGTCTTAATTTTACCTAAGATACGCAAGAATTTGTTAGATGGAGTTTCTCCGGATATCTGAAGATCCTGATTGATGGCAGCTTTTGCTTCATCATCGTTTTTCCAGTTCAGGGGATTCATCTGTTCCTCAGTAAGGATTATATGTTTAGGTGGTTTCGCTGTTGAGGTTAAACCTTGAGCTGTATTCTCTGCTTCAGCTGCTGCTTTCGTCTCAGGAGAGATCTCCTTAAACTCAAGACGCATTTGATTAGGATCATCTGTAGGATGAGCTTCAAGAGCAACACCCATAGATGCAGCTGTATCAATAGCTTGCTGAACAATTAGTTCATCATTCGGCGTAAGCATATTACATTCGCGTTTCTGTGCAAATGATTGTACAGATAAACGTACAGCATACCACATCATATTGTAATCCAACATGGATTCCATCTGAATCGTAATTGGTTTACTACGATCCATACGTGCGGTACGACGTTCAAGTGTTGATAGAAATACTGCAGCATGATTTGCATCCATGAGATCATTAGGTCCCATTAATGCTACCAGAGAATCAATTTTAGGTGATTCTAATGGAGATGTTACAGGTTTCTTTACTTCTTCTGCTGCTACATTCTCTACTGTACCGGTAGCATCTGTAACAGGCTTCTTTGTCTCCTTTTTTTCTTCTTTTTTAGGAGGAATAGGAGCAGCGGGTTTAGGAGTTTTATCTTCCTTCAATCCAGTCTTCGGCTGTTCTTTTTTGGTCTGTGCAGCCGGTGCAGCCGCAGTAGCGGTAGTAGTTTTCTTTGTTTTATCGTCAATCTTTTGACCTTTGTTTTTATTATTTCCCATTTTGATAATGTTTAATTCGCCTTTTCGAATGTTTGTAAGTTAATAATTTAATTTAAAAGCTAATAATGTGATCCCTCTATATTCATCTAGGATGAATCTGGGAATAGAGGAGCTATACGGTCAATATACGCAAGCTTTTTAGAACTTAATTGTGGAAACTCCTTTATTACAGTTTTGTAATCCTGTATCTGACTCACAGCCCCAGAATGGCATATTTGCACAGGTTCCAACACTGTACAAACAGACTGTGTGGATGCAGGATTACTAACTGCAATAGAGTTTTCAATCTTAGTATTTTCTTTTTTACTGGAATTACCCTTAGTAGCAAATTGAATACCAAGACCCACAACAACAGAAAATGCCAAAGTAAGTAATAAATTACTTGCCATTGACGAACTGCCATAATATCGTGCAATTGCAACAATACAGACAATTACTAGCATAGATACAATGAATGTTGTCATGTTTTGTTAGTTTTTGAAATTTTTTGAAAATAATATCTGAGTCTATGCTTTGCTTTATTTAGGTCAGACTTTACAGTTCCGACTGGTATATTAAGCTTAGCACTTAACTCCTCATAACTTAGATGACTAAAATATCTGAGTTCTAGAAGGTTCCTATATTTAGCTCTAAGTCGAGTTAATGCAATTTTAAGAATGTCTATTGACTCTGATTTAATTAAATCAGTTTCGGGATCATTATCACTAGATACTTGAATCGCATTATCCTCATTATCTATAGAAATATTATCCTGTTGATTTTTATTCTTTCTAATATAGTCAATGACTGTATTTATTGCAATGGTTTTTAACCATGCTTCAAAAGAAATAGTCTCAACAAAATAATCGAGTCGTTTAAAAGCCTTAGTAAAAGTAACAGATAATAAATCAGCTGTCACTTCTTCATTTTTTATTGCATCAAATATAATATATCTTATTAGACGATAATAATTATTATATAATTGCGTAAAGGCTTTTTCATCACCGTGCTTCGCCTTTTTAATTAGAATTTTCTCTTCTTCTTTCATAGGCTTACGGGTTAGTGAGTAAGAGAGAAACCAATCTCTCTTACCCTATTATCAATTGATTATATTGTTATATTCAACCGATAATCTGGTGCAAACGGAAGCTGTACAATTTCTTGCCAGAAGAAATTTTCATAAGCTCGTTTACGAGTCCAATAACAATATATAATATTATCAAATAAATAGTCTTTATATTGTCTTGGAATGTTTAATTTGTCGATTAAAGAAACTGTTATTCGCAGTTGTACTTTATCGGTTATGATAGGTCTTCCTACCATTAATTCAGGTAGAAAAAGCTTAGTACTGGTTCTAAATAACCAAGTTTGTACTTCTTTCCTTTGTTTTAAATCAAGAATGAATTTGTCATTTATTGGTTTATAATAAGGTTTAAAGTACTCTTTTGCCTCTTCTCCACCTATTATGTTCCAATCACATCTATAACTACAATTTTCATCAAATAACGGTAATAGATAGTCAGGGACACCTTCATGTTTAATGAAGTCAATAAAATGCTGTGATAGCTTTGCAGATCTATCGTAAATATGTTTTTTTATTTCATCTGCATTCACGGTCGTAATGATAATTTGAACTGTTTCCAAATCTCAGTGGCAGTAGTTACATCAAGTGCTTCATCTTTACAAATTGTAATAACTGCCATATTATCATCCATTTCTAATAGTTTATCTTTGTTTTCAACCAGTGTTGAATACTTAGATAAATCAAGAATATTTCTCTTGATTTCTTCAGATTGTTTTACTAACTTAACCTGAATAGAAGTGTAAGTATATTCATTCGGATGAGCTTCCATTTGATTTTGTAGTTTTCGCTTATCTGCTTCACTTGCATATAAACCACTAGTGAAATTAGATAAACTAATAACATTGACTACACGTAACATTGGTAATTCACCTCCAATACTTACTAAGAGTTGTTCACCAGTAGCATTATGTTCTGCAACATATAATCCTGGTTTATTAAGTGTTATGATTCTTGATGACATGTTTTATTAATTTTATTGTTATATACTTCAATAATTTTCTCAGCCTCAGTGAGTGATACACCAAACTCTTCTTGAATAGCCATATTAGCCATTAAAGGGTTAGGATTATCTTTGATAATTTGTCTGAGTTTATCCTTCTCACCTGGTTTAAAATAAATCCAATAAGATAGTTCCATATTACTCTGGGAATAAGGTTTCTAATTCTTTAATATTTAAATTACTTATTACAATATCCATCTGTTTTGGTACATTATAAGTAATATAAGCGGGTTTACAGTGTTTATGGGCTTTATTGTGCCAGTAATCCCACCATGCTCTTTCATGCAATGAAATACGAGCGAATTTACCTCGAATTCCATCATTTACACACAAAATAACAATCTTTTGTCTAGAGTTAATAAGATTGCTATCTTTTTCCTTACTGGATGGAATTGCTCCTAACTCAATAAGTTTCCGATACAATCCAACCACACAATTTCTACTTCCAGCTCCTATGAATTCTTTGCTGAACGTTTTTAAATTACCGTGTAGTTGGCTTAAAGTTACTTTTTTCATCTAAGTTACTTTTTAAGAAGTTAAACATATGATTCCAATTAATAAAAGTATTATAATTAATACTGTTGTCCATGCTTTACGTGGATCTTCTTCATCATTATAAGAATTATAACAAGACATAATATTTGATTTTAAATTTGTTACTCCTATGAGACTCGAACTCATATTTCACGGTAAACTCCGTGGTTCTAACCAATTAAACTAAGGAGTATCCCTAACTTTCGTATTTAGCACGCATCATATTCTTACGCTACGCAAGAATAATCAGTGACAAACGAATAGTTGCCATTTAATAGAATGTTGAACCTATCTTATCTCTCTAATTGCTAGTCAAATCCATGCAGCCCCTGATAGCAGGTTCATACCTAGTACTCGGGTAATAAGGGTTTCTTCCTGCCAAAACTTTCTTATTTTTGTTGTGGAGCTGGAGGGAGTCGAACCCTCGTCCTAACAATGATTAATAAGCCTAATAAGACACAATACAGTTCTTATATTGTGAATAATGTTAAAAATCATGGAGATAGTGAAAGTAAGGAGATCTCTCTCCTTACTCTCTATTCCTCATAGTCATCATATGTACTATCATAAAGATCTGAATCATATTCTAAATCTTCCTGAATATTCATAATAATGTCTATAAGTTCTTCTTTTGACTTATTTTCTAAGTCTTCTCTTGTCCAATCCATAATTATGAATTTTTAAGAGTTTATCCTAAGTAATACTAAATCTTCTTTATAGAGCGACCGTAAGTTGTCGGATTCTATTTCGGTTCTACTGTCTAAAGACGCTTACCATCAGGCTATGAACATTTTACGCATTTCTGTCTTCTAAAATAGTATTTAAGCATAAAGCATTATATTACTTAGGATTGTGTGCCTTTGATAGACTGATAGAAATTGAAGTTTGTATAAATATCTCAAAAGCCATATTTAATAGCTTATTCGACATTTATACTATATATTAAAAAATAAAACTTCGGCATAAAGCACAATTTCTATATGTGTTTTGATAACCATTACTATAAAACTCTACAAGTAGAGCCTATTGTTTTTATGCAGGACATAAAGTACAATAGCTAAAACAATAGTAATGATCTTCGGCACATGATCAGTGGCACGTTGTTTTTCCACCCTACGGCATATAGCACTTGAGGGAAGTTGTTAATTCAACTTAATTACCTACTAAATCCATTCGGTTTAATAACTTTCGGCACTAACTAGTATTAGTGTCTCTACAAATGTAAAGACACTAATATTAATTGATAAGCTTTACAGTACTTATCGGCACAGGTTCGGAGTTGTTATTAATCATCCCAATCATTCAGGACGTCATAACATTGCTTCTGCAACTGGTTACGCAGAGTGTAGTATTCATCAGAAATACTACGTAAAGCTTTAGCTTTTTCATCATCGGCTTTACGATTGGCTTCACGAAATTCTTCCGGTGTCATCTTTCCTTCTTTTACTGCAATTTCATTTGCTTCTTTGGCCTTCAAACAAGCCTTGATTGGATCTTCTTCATCACGGTTACGCTGCAAATTCAACAATGCATTTTTGCGTTCGAATTCAGAGTCAACAGCGATACGCATCATTTCCTTTGTCAATTTTGCGTTACGTTTCTTAGCCAGTTCTTCAGCTGCTGCAGTTACTACTTCTTTGTTGATGATTCTACCATTACGGATTTCTTCTTTAATTTCGCTCATAATTTTGATAATTTTAAGTTGTTAATAAATAAAGTTTAAAAGTTTGTCTTTTTTCTTCTTCTTTCAACAGAAAGTTCATAGTCTACTTGATGTGAAAGATCTCTTCAGTATTCGTGTCCTTGGGGAGTGTTTCTCCAAATAAGCGCACTGTCTATTGGACTAAAACTATGATTTATATCAGCTTCAATTGTATCGCACATACATTTATCAGAACGCCAAGTATATTTTAATAACTTGTCAGTATATGCTTTTATGAATTTGCCTTCACTTTTATGCTCTTGTAGAAATCGAGATAATACTTGATTTTTGCTTAATTCTTCCCGTATTTTTCTCTTAATTTTCTGTTTTATTTCTTGTTTTTGAAACGCTTTGTCTTCTTCTGGAGGATCTCTCTGTTTGTAAAGATGTTCCATAATTTCTTTTTCAGTTATCATTTATTATTAATTAAAAAGTTATACTAATTCTCTAATAATCATTTGATGAGAATTTGTAGCATTTACTGCTATTAATTTAGCATTTCTTCTACGATTCTTATGATTATTTCGATGTTTTCTTTCACTTTTTGTATTATATTTTAATCCGTTTGGACCAAATTTTGGTGATTCTCTTCGTTTAGAAACTTCTTCGCTCATTTTACTTGAGATTTAAGTTGTTCGTACTCTTCTTTGAAGATTGTTTTAAAAGCGTTACACTGTTTTGGATATAAATCCAAGAATTCGGTATTACTTAACTTTCTACCAACTTTCATTCTACAGAATTTCTGAGCTTCAGATACTTCTATACCTTGTCTAGCATCCTTAACACCAGAAATAGTGTTATACCAAGTTCCAATTTTACCATTTGAACCACAAATTACCTGGAATCTTTCAATTTCTTTAATAGCCTTTCCATTAAACTTGTGAACACTCGTGGTAATTACTTTTTCTTCTTTTTTCTTTGTATCTTTATTGTATACAAAGATTTTTTTCTGTTCCTTTTTCTTCTCATATAAAGGAACAGAGCTCTTAGTAGCTCCAACATGGAGAACGGCAAGGATGCGAGAACTTACCTGAGGATCTTGCGCAAAATATAAAGCTTTAACTTCTTGTTTCTGCGCTGCTGTTACACGATTTCTTTCTCGTGTAATTTTGTTTTTCGTTCGCATAATTAATTGATTTAATTATTAATAAAAATAGTTTTTTTAAACTCCGTATATGAATACGGCATATAATTATAAGAGAGATTACGATGTATAGTATCGCGGGAATATCACCAAATGCGTATAGCATAATAAAACCAAGAGTCCATAGTAGTAATACTGTATATTCTATAATCTCTCTTAACATATTATGCCTCCCAGAAAGCTTTAGATATTATACCCGTAAGCTTTTTATTAAGCCGTGGATGAGTATAGGTATATTCTACATTTGATGAATACTTACCAGAAATTACCTTATTAAAGGTACATTCTACAATTACTTGAGTTAAAGTACTACGAATGGGATCAAATTGTACTTTGTTACTCTGTGGCATATATAACCACATAGATATTTTTCGTTTACTTTTCATATTTAATTGTTTTTAAATGCAATTAGAAGAAAGTGTTTGTCTTATTCATTTAACTTATTTCGACAATATCCCAACTACTTTATTGACGTACTATATATCTTCATATAGCTTTGATTGTCTTAGGACTCTGGACTTCTACACTTTCTTGGGGATAACCACCATATAATAAAATAATTGATGTTACTGGCGAGTTTCATCATATTTTTTATTCTCTCTCTTGTAAGGAAGCATCCGCTTCTTATGAGAATCTTTTTCTCGTAAAGATTTGGATGCTTTCATGTCTTTAAATGTCTTTCCCATTAGAATCCAAATTTGGTTATACCAAGACCCAGAAAATCACATAACCATCCTAAACCATTGGATTTAAGATAATTTTGTGCGGATATATCCATATTCTGCTTTAAAAGCAAAATTGTTTGTGCTACTTTTGGATCTCCGTTACCATAGAGTGTAAAGAATCTTCCACTCCAATCGGAATCATGAGGATTACCTACTGCATCTATTAATGCTTTTGCAGCATTTACAGATGAGGCATTTGACAGTATAGCATTTGCTTCACTTTCATCATAAGTTGTAACAACTAATGAATCAGCATCAGCTTGTGGTTTTACTGTCGTAAAGAAGTCGTGCTTAATACGATTCATAATCGCATCAAACTGTGCAGGAGTAATACCATTAGGTATTTTTACTTCTACGTGTTGTGATGCATCAGGCATCACAATTAATACAATTCCTTTCATTTTTGGATTGTTTTTAAATTTGACATTTGATGACGCCATTATGTCTACAACCATAATGGATCTATTAATAATGTTGTTGTAGCAACATATAAGCAAAAAGAAATTTTACCTAATAACGAGGATTGGTTTAGGAAAATTTGACTATCAAAACTTGTTTTAAGATACAGCAGAATTGTATTGTCAGTACAATTCTTATCATCTACTTGATTTTAACGTCCGCACTAATGCTATCTAAAAGTTGGCCACCCTTTTGATAAGACATAAGCCCCACAAGTTTATCACTGATTCTCACAGTAAAGACTTCTTGTTTGTTTTGCTTCTTCTTCAGTATTAAAATATCCTATAGTTTTCATTTTATTATCTTTTTTAATATAAGCCATCCATTTATTTCTATCTTTTCTAAAACAATATCCTTTTCCTTTTTCTATTCTATCCGTATTTAAGTTGTTTTCTAAATGTGATATTATTCTCAAATTTTCTTTTCTATTATCCAGTTTATTTCTATTTATATGGTCACAAGTAATTTTTTGATTACTTGTATCTCTTTCTAATATTAAATTGTGTATTCTTATAGTTTTATGTCCTTTTATTG
>ERZ1026878.1336-NODE-1336-length-15018-cov-12.703001_pt1 | contig 15018 bp, 9 predicted proteins | sample MGYA00380169_ERZ1026878 | MGnify/ENA primary metagenome ERZ1026878 (study PRJEB33269, sample SAMEA4719805) | human gut metagenome | biome: human-associated habitat; feature: organic feature; material: feces | place: Cameroon | collected 2013-10 ...
GCCAAGGCTCCCTCCGAGAGGGAGCTGGCACGGCAAAGCCGTGACTGAGGGAGTTCGTTGCAACAGCCTCTTTGTTTTTATCGGTCAAACGTCGTGCTCAGAGTGGTCGCCCAGCGCTGGCCGGGGGCAAGGCAGGCGGCAGCGGCCCGCTCGGTCCACTCCTGCGGGTCGGTCTCGGCACCGGGCAGGGACTGCCACGGCTCGATGCAGACGAAGCGGACGGGCTTCGCCGGAGCCGACCAGATGAGGGAGTAGGGGTAGCCCTGCACGTCGCAGACGATGCGGCGGCCGGTGTCTTTTTCGTAGATGCCTACGGTGCTGCTGCGCAGACCCGCCATGCAGAAGCTGTCGTTTGCAAACAGCTCATCGGTGAGCGGGATGGACGAGACGTTCTTCCACTGGTAGTAACACTTGCCGGAGAGCAGCCCGTTGGGGCGGGCGTCGAGGATCATGGGGCTTTCGGGGCCGTCGAAGCGGAACTCGTAGTCGGTGGTGGTGTGGGCGCTGTCGAAGGGGATGTTGAAGGCCGGGTGGTAGCCGATGCCGAACCGCAGTTCCTCCGCGGCGTCGGCGGGGTTTTCCACGGTCAGGGTGTGGTGGACCGTCCTGCCCTCCAGCCGGAAGGTGCTGGTGAGGACGAAGTCAAAGGGGAAGCGCTGGGCCTTGGTGGCGGCGTCGGACCGCAGCTCCAGCTCGATGGTGTCGCCCTCGGCGCGGAGCAGGGTGTGCTCCACGTCCCGCGCAAAGCCGTGCTGGCCGCCCTGATAGGTCTTGCCGCCATGGGTGAAGGTGCCGCCGGGCAGCTTGCCCGTCCACGGGAAGAGGATGGGCGCATGGCGCTTCCAGACAGCCGGGTCGGCCTGCCAGAGCAGCTCCTCCCCCGCCGCATTTTTCAGGCTGACGGCCTCAGCGCCGTGGGTGTCCACGGTCAGGGTCAGGAATTCATTGTGGATGGTTGCCTGCATCGTTGTTCTCCTTTTCTGTTACCGGTTGACGATGTTCTCGCCGTTTCCGTCGAGGAAGGTGCGCAGGTTCCGGGTGGTAATGTCCATCAGGTTCTGCAGCGCTTCCTTGGTCGTCCATGCAATGTGCGGGGTGAGGATGGCGTGGGGTTCCTTCCGCAGGGGGCTTTCCTGCGGGAGCGGCTCAGTGCCAAAGGCATCGGCCCCATAGAAGCCCAGCAGACCGCTGCGAAGGGCGGCGGCGACGGCCTCTTCGTCCACCAAGGCACCCCGTGCCGTGTTCAGCAGGATGGCCCCCGGCTTCATCCGGGCCAGCGCATCCGCGCTGATGAGCCCCCGCGTCTTTGGCGTCGCCGGGCAGTGGAGGCTGAGGACGTCACTTTCCCGCAGCAGGGTGTCAAACTCCACGAACTCCACGCCGTCGGCGGAATACTCCGGCCGGACAGTGCGGGTGCAGACGAGGACCCGCATCCCGAAGGCCTTGGCGATGCGGGCGGTCTGGCGGCCGATGCTGCCATAGCCGTAGACGCCGAAGGTCTTGCCGAACAGCTCCACTTGGGGCAGCAGCCCATAGCTTGCCGGGATATCCAACTGCCAGCAGCCATCCTTGACGGCGCGATCGTACCGCTCGGCGCACTGGCAGATGGCGAGAAGCAGACTGAAGGTCATCTGGGCGACGCTGTAGGTCGAGTAACCGGGCACGTTGGCGACGGCGACGCCGTGGCGGCGGCACGCCTCCAAGTCGAGATTGTCGGTGCCGGTGGCGATGATGCCCACGAACTTCAGGTTCGGACACTGGGCCAGAACCGCTTCGTCCATCCGGCACTTGTTGAGGAAGACCACCTCGGCGCCGCCGATGCGGGGCGCGATCTCCTCATAGGCCGTACGGACATAGCTGGTGGTGTCCGGGATGAGGGCCTTGACGCCCGACCAATCGAGGTCGCCCTCCTCCATAACATAGCTTTCGAGAATGACTGCTTTCATCCCACGTCCTCCAACTTCACATCTTCGCTGAGCACCTGCCCGATGGGCTTTGCGATGCACAGGTCGGCTTCTTCGTCGGCGGGGGTGGGCTGCATATTGATGACCACGAGGTGCCGCCCCCGGAAGTACCGCAGCAGACCCGCTGCCGGGTAGACCACCAAGCTGGTGCCGCCCACGATGAGGGTATCGGCCTTGCGGATGGCCTGTACCGCCCCGGAGACCACCTGCTCATCCAGCCCTTCCTCGTAGAGGACGACATCGGGCTTGACGATGCCGCCGCAGTCCGGGCAGCGGGGCACGCCGGTGCTGTTCGCAATAAAGTCCACATCGAAGGGCTTTCCGCACTTGGTGCAGTAATTGCGCAGGGTGCTGCCGTGGAGCTCGTAGACCGTTTTGGAACCGGCGGCCTGATGCAGCCCGTCGATGTTCTGGGTGACGACAGCTTTCAGTCTGCCCTCCCGTTCGAGCTTGGCCAGCCGCAGGTGGGCCGCGTTGGGCTTGGCCCCCTTGACGATGAGCTTATCGCGATAAAACCGATAGAATTCCTCCGGGCAGCGTTCCCAGAAGGTATGGCTGAGGATGGTTTCGGGTGGGTAGTCATATTTCTGATGATAGAGCCCGTCCACGCTCCGAAAATCCGGGATGCCGCTCTCGGTCGAAACGCCCGCGCCGCCAAAAAAGACCATGTTCTCGCTTTCGGAAATGATTTTTTCCAGTGCAGGAACCATAAACAAAAACGCCCCTTTCCAAACGAGTTTGTGCCAAGTCCAGTATAGCACAAATCCGGCGGAAAGGAAGCGTTTCGGTAGGAATCGTTTGGAAAAGGTCAGCGGCCGTTGGCGGCGAAAAGGCCCCCCAGCTCGGCAAAGAGGTCGTGGGGGAGCATCCCAGCCTCGCCGTGCTTGGCGGCGGCGCGGTCCGCGGCGGCTCCGTGGAGGTAGACCGCGCAGACGGCGGCCTCAAAGGCGGGCAGCTTACAGGCCAGCAGGGCGCTGGTCATGCCGGCCAGCACGTCCCCGCTGCCCCCGCGGGCTAAGCCGGGGTTGCCGGTGGGGTTCACCGCACACCGGCCATCCGGCGCGGCAATGACGGTGCGGGCCCCTTTCAGCACGACGACGGCATCCCACGCCTTTGCAAAGCGGAGGGCCGTTCCCTCGCGGTCGGCGTTGATGTCCGCTGCCGAACATCCGGTCAGCCGGGCCATTTCGCCGGGGTGGGGCGTCAGGATCAAGTCTCCCTGCGGATGGGGCAGCTTCCCGGCCTGCAGCAGATCGGCGGCGGCGTTCAGGCCGTCGGCGTCCAGCACGGCGCTGCCTGCAAAGCCGGGCAGGAGCGTCCCCGCCAGCATCCGGGTCTCGGCGGCGCGGGCTGCGCTCTGGACCGTGTAACCGAGGCCGGGGCCCAGCAGCAGGACCGTCGCCTTCTGGCGCTGGATGCGGGGGATATTTTCGGGGGCGATGCCGCCCGCCGCGCCCGCTTCGCAGGGGCAAAGGCAGCACTCCGGCAGACGGGCCGACACCGCCGCCAGCACCGGTTCGACGCTGGCCAGCGTGACGATGCCCGCCCCGGTGCGCAGGGCCCCTTCCACGGCCAAGGCCGCAGCGCCCCGGTAGCTTGCGCTGCCCGCCACGGCCAGCACCGAACCGAAGGTGCCCTTGTGGCTGGAACGGGGGCGGGGAGGAATGGCACGCCAGACAAATTCTTCACTTGTAATCATCATTGCAGCGTTCTCCTTCGTACAACCTCTCAGTCGGGCTTGCGCCCGCCAGCTCCCCTAGTAGGGGAGCCTTTGGCATAAAGATGAACTAAAATCGGCTGCCAAGGCCTCCCCTCATTAGGGGAGGTGGCATCGCGTCAGCGATGACGGAGAGGTTTATACTTCTCCCTGTAAATATTTCCGGATCTCTTTCTCTGCCTCCTGCACTTCCTGATGGAACATGCGGGCGGAGACCCGGAGCGCACCATGGCCGAGGATGATGATCTGTTCCATGCCGTCCGAGGTGGCGACGCGGACCCGGCGGCCCTTGCCGATCTCGTGGGTGACATGCTCGATGAACATATCCGCCGTCTCGGCTTCCTTGGTGTAGACCACATGGATATTGTGGTACTGCTGGATGGTGCCGGGGCTGCCGGGCACCCGGTAGGCGTCGAACACAAGGATGAGAACGCACTTCTTGAACCCCTGATAGTTGCACAGGATGTCCATCAGCTTTTTGCGGGCGGCTTCGAGGCTCTGTTTGGAAAGCTCGTTCAGCTCGTCCCACGCGAAGATGATGTTGTAGCCGTCCACCAGCAGGTATTCGGGGGCGATCTCCCACTGCTCGGCGTTGAAATCCGGGCGCTCGGTCTTTTGGGTCGGGCGGAACGCCGCCAGCGGGTCCCGCTTGATGGGCCCGTAGGTCTGCTCGAAAATTTTCAGCAGCTCGGCGTCCTCTTCCAGCGTGGCACGGTAAGCGGCCATCCGGCGGGGACGGTTCTGGGCCCCTTCCTCGGCGGGGCGGGCGGTCTTGCCCCAGCCGCTGTCCACGTGCATATGGCTGCGCACCTGCTCCCACGGGACTACGAAGCCCGCGCCGTGGGCGCAGAAGACCGAATCCGCCGGGTTGTCGAGGTCGTGCTCCGGCTCATAGCCCACGGCGGCGATGACTTCTTCGGCGTTGTGGCAGGGGCGGTAGCCGTCCAGACTCAGGTTCAGGTGTCCCCTGCCCCGTGTGTAGCCCACCACGTCCATGGGGTAGCTGCGCATGGTGGAGGCCGGGGCCGTTCCGGTCAGGGTGGTGGTCTGGCCGTCCGGGGCGGTCTGGGGCGGGTCGAAGCTGCCGCCCATCTGCTGAATGTCGTTCATGGCGCGGCCCACGTTTTCCGCCGGGAGCTCCAGCCGGAAGGCATACCACGGTTCGAGAAGCTGCGTTTTGTGGATCTGAGCTGCCATCATCAAGCCCTGCCGCACGGCGCGGTAGGTGGCCTGACGGAAATCGCCGCCCTCGGTGTGCTTGAGGTGGGCGCGGCCCGCGATGAGGGTGATCTTCACATCGGTCAGCGGGGCACCGGTCAGCACGCCGAGGTGCTGCTTTTCTTCGAGGTGGGTCAGCACCAGCCGCTGCCAGTTCTTGTCCAGCACCTCTTCCCGGCAGTCGGCGTCGAACTGCATCCCGCTGCCGCGGGGCAGGGGTTCCAGCTTGAGGTGGACTTCCGCATAGTGGCGGAGGGGTTCGTAGTGGCCCACGCCCTCGATGGCCTCGGTGATCGTTTCCTTATATAAAATGCCGCCGGGGCCGAAGCTCACGTCCAGCCCGTAGCGCTGGGCCAGCAGACTTTTGAGCACTTCCAGTTGGATCTCGCCCATGAGCTGCACATGGATCTCGCCCAGCGTCTCGTTCCAGACGACGTGGAGCTGGGGTTCCTCTTCTTCGAGCCGGTGGAGCTTGCCGAGGGCGGCGTGAACGTCTGCCCCTTCCGGCAGCAGCACCTGATAGCTCAGCACCGGTTCGAGGACCGGCAGGTCGCCGTCCCGTTCGGCACCAAGGCCCTCGCCGGGGCGGGCCTTGGTCAGGCCGGTGACGGCGCAGACCTGCCCCGGCCCGATGCCCTCGGCCAGCGCGTACTTTGCCCCCGAATACAGCCGCAGCTGGTTTGCCTTTTCGGCCCACGGCTCACCGTCCGCTTCGCCGGTGAGCTGAGCCTTGACCTTCAGTTCCCCGCCGGTGACCCGGAGCCATGTCAGCCGAGCTCCCTGCTCATCCTGCGAGATCTTGAACACCTTTGCGCCGAAGGCTTCCAGCGCCGGGGCCGGGCGGGTGAAGCGGTCCAGCCCTTCCAGAAATTCGTCCACGCCCTCCAGCCTGAGGGCCGCACCGAACCAGCAGGGAAAGACATGCCGCCGGGCGATGGCGGGGATGATGTCCGCATCGGTCAGGGTGCCCCGGTCAAGGACGGCCTCCATCAGCCGCTCGTCGCAGAGGGCCAGCGCCTCGTCGCGGGCAGCTTCCTCGGCCCCGAAGTCCACAAAGCCGTCGCCAAGGCGGCGGCCGAGCTGTTCCAGCAGGGCTTCTTTTCCGGGGCCGGGCAGGTCCATCTTATTCACGAAAACAAAGGTCGGGATGCGGTAGCGCCGCAGCAGCCGCCAGAGCGTTTCGGTGTGGCTCTGGACGCCGTCGGTGCCGCTGATGACCAGCACCGCGTAGTCGAGCACTTGGAGCGTCCGCTCGGTCTCGGTGGAAAAATCCATATGGCCGGGGGTGTCCAGCAGGGTGAAGTCGGTGTTCCCTGCGCTCAGCAGGGCCTGTTTGGAGAAGATGGTGATGCCGCGGGCCTTTTCCAGCGCGTCGGTGTCCAGAAAGGCGTCCTTGTGGTCCACGCGGCCCAGCTTTCGGATGGCACCGGCGCGGTAGAGCATGGCTTCGGAGAGGGTGGTCTTGCCGGAGTCCACATGGGCGAGGATGCCCACCACCAGTTGTTTCCGATTCGTTTCCATGGCGCGCCCCCTTACAAAAAGCTGACGCAGAGGGCGATGAGGATCAGCGGCAGCCCCAGCACCAGATTGGAGAGCATACTGCAATAGGTGCGCTCTTCCGGCTCCAGCTCCTCGAAGGAAACGATCTTTTCATCGGCGTAGTCGATGATGGAGCGGGTGGAGTGGAACTTTTTCTGTTTGCCCTGTCCCTTGAACTCTTTCAGCAGGTGATGGATGGTCAAGCCATCCAGCCGCATATAGTCGATCCACGCCCAGATCAGCAGCACCACCCCGCACAGAAAGCCCGGCGCTTCCCAGATGGTGAAGGTGCCGTCGCTGACATAGCGCTCCCACAGCAGCATCAGGACGGCTACGATGGACGTGCGGGTGACGGTCTTATATAAAACGGGGTGGAACAGATAGGGTTTGAACTTCGGGATGCGGGGGGTGTCGTTTTTCATGGTGTGCTCCTTATTTACAGACTTATTTTATTGTAACACGCTTTTGTGAAAAAAGATAGCAGAATCGTCCGCCCCGCAAAAACAGCAAACCTTTTTTCTTTTGAAGTCTGCTGTTTCAAACCAGCCGGGCAGTCTTTGGATTCTTTTGCAATTTCGGCGCAATGCTTTTTTCGCGAAAGTGGTTGTTACCCTTTTGTTTTCAATTTATTGCTTCATCGCATTGACTTCTTTTCAATACAGTGCTAAAATACCCGAGGTGCGGTTTTTGTCCTCTCTGTGCATTTTTTCGGCCGGGGCGGACCACACTGGATTTAGGAATAGGAAAATGTGCACGGCCGTCTGCGCCGTGCAAGATCTGGGAGGATCTATCCAATGAGCATCAATTTTGAGTCTCACAAGCTCGACCGCCGCAGCTTCCTCAAGGGTGCCGGCATGGTCGGCGCAGCCAGTCTGCTGGCTGCATGCGGCGGCAGCTCCGACAAGGGCGGCAGCGCTTCCACCAGCGGTGCCGAGGCACCCAACTCCACCGGCGCTGTCCCGCTGAAGGAGTTCATCTCTTTTGAGAGCGGCAACCGTGAGCTGGAAAGCTGGAACATGCTGTACACCCAGAAGGCTGAGGACGCCAACGTCATCACCAACATCTGGGACGGTCTGCTGAGCTTTGACTGCTACGGCAAGGTCGCGCCCGCCATCGCTTCTTCTTGGGAGCACAACGACGATTCTACCGTCTGGACCTTCCACCTGCGGGACGATGTGGACTGGGTGGATGTCAACGGCGAGGTGAAGGATCACCTGACCAGCAAGGACTTCCTCGTTGGCTTCGAGTGGGTCATGAACGCCTACAAGAACGAGGCAAACAACACCTCCATGCCCAACGATACGGTGGCGGGCGCTGCCGATTACTACGAGCAGACCAAGGCCGCCGGTGACGCTGCCGCCGACATGACCTACGAGGACATGCTGGCTGCCGGTGTGGGCATCGAAGCTCCCGATGACTACACGCTGGTCTTCACCTGCAAGGATCCCTGCCCGTACTTCGACACCGTGGCCGCTTACAACAGCTTCTACCCGGTGGCTCCCGCTCTGCTCGACGAGCTGGGCATCGAGGGCTTCCGCGGCTGCGACAACACGACCATGTGGTACAATGGCCCGTACCTGATCGAGGAGTACATTCAGGGCAACACCAAGAGCTACATCCCCAACCCCAGCTACTACGACGCTGCCAACGTCAGCCGCTTTGAGCGCCTGACCATCACCATGATCTCCGACGGCACCATCAGCCTCCAGCTGTACCAGAACCGTGAGCTGGACGAGGTCGATCTGGGCGAGAGCAGCATCGCCACCATTCAGGCCGATCCCTCCAACGAATACAATCAGCAGATGTGCGAGAAACGCCCCAAGAAGTTCAGCTACTGCTTCATCTTCAACTACGACAAGCGCAAGGCCGACGGCACCGCCGATGAGAACTGGAACAAGGCCATCGCCAACAAGGCATTCCGCCAGTGCTTCTCCAAGGGTCTGGAGCTGACCAAGTTCTTCTCCCGCTACAACCCCATCAACCCGCTGAAGTGCGAGAACGACTTCTTCACCATGGGCGGCCTGTGCTACACCTCCGACGGCACCGACTACACCTCTCTGGTGGCCAAGGAGATCGGCCTCGACGGTGAGAAGTACGACGGCAAGACCATGAAGCGTCTGCGCGTCAACAATGGCGACATCACCGACCTGAAGAAGCAGGCCATGGAGGAGCTCTCCGCCATCGGCGTCACCTTCCCGGTGCACTGCTCCTATTATATCTTGGCCGGTTCCACCACGGCTCTGGACAGCGCGACCGTCCTGAAGCAGCGCTTCACCGACAGCTTCGGCGATGACTTCATCGTGCTGGACATCGAGACCTTCGTCTCCTCCACCATGAAGGAGGTCGTGGCACCCAAGCTGCAGAGCTTCGTCCACATGGGCTGGGGTGCTGACTTCGGCGATCCCATCAACTTCCTGACCCAGATCATCGTCCACGACGACAATGCTTACTACAGCTGCAACATGACCAACATCGAGGGCATCGTGGAGAACGGCCCCGCTGATTATCAGCAGGAGCTGGTGGATGCTTACGAGCAGTTCACCGATCTGGTCAACGAGGGCCGCGCCATCGTCAACGACACCGACGCGCGCTACGCCGCCTTCGCAAAGGCTGAGGCCTACTTCCTTGAGGAGAACCTGATCTTCCCCACCGTCTACGATGTGACTTGGTGCCTGACCCACGCCAACGAGTACACCAAGATCAACGCCATGTACGGCCCCTGCAACTACAAGGCGATCAACTGGGAGACCAGCGAAGAGGCTTACACCACCGAGCAGTACGAAGAGTTCGCCGCTGCCTTCGATGCTGCCACCAAGGGCTGATCTTTTCCCCAGCTCGTTTTATGAAGTGATCTTTCCCCGGCGGGAGCTGTTCGCAAAGCGGATGGCTTCCGCTCTTTTATTATGTAAAGCATTTCGTATCTGTTCGTTTATGGAGAACAATTTCGGTTGTTTTGTTTTTCAAAAGCAGTGTTAAACTTTCTGCATCCTTCGTTAGGCAAAAACAAATATATTTCATCATTTCCCACAGTCTGTCTTTCTTTTTTGAAGAGCTTCCTGTCCACACTCCATTGACAGCTTATTCTTTTAATGGTATAATCACCAGTGTGTTAAGGTTTTGCGGGGGGAGCACAGGCACAGACAGAGGGGTCTGTATCTGCGCTCCTTTGTATTCCCCAGCAGTACAGAGAATGCAGAACCCCCCGTGAAGGAGTGGGAAATAAGCAGGACAACCTGTCCTGCACCATGCACCGAAGCACGGAAATTATTTAGGGAGGATAACACAATGAACATCAATCACGAGTCTCATGCAATCAGCCGCCGCAGCTTTCTGAAGGCTTCCGGCGTCGTTGGTGCCGCCGGCATTCTGGCAGCCTGTGGCGGCAGCTCCAGCAGCTCCACCGCTGCTTCCTCTGGTGCAACCAGCGCCCCCAACACCACCGGCGCTGCCCCGCTGAAGGAGTTCATCTCTTGGGAGGCCACCAACCGTGAGCTGGAGAGCTGGAACATGCTGTACACCCAGATGGCTTCCGACATGAATGTCACCACGAACCTGTGGGAGGGTCTGCTGAGCTTTGACTGCTACGGCAAGGCTGTGCCCTCCGTGGCAAAGGAGTGGAGCCACAACGACGACTCCTCCGTCTGGACCTTCAACCTGCGCGACGATGTGGATTGGGTGGACGTCAACGGCGAGGTCAAGGCTCACCTGACCAGCAAGGACTTCCTCGTGGGTCTGGAGTGGGTGCTGAACGCTGCCAAGAATCAGGCCAACAACACCTCCATGCCCAACGAGACTCTGGTGGGCGCTGCTGACTACTACCAGAAGACCAGCGACATGGGCGACGCTGCTGCCGACCTGACCTACGAAGATATGCTGGCTGCCGGTGTGGGCGTCGAGGCTCCCGATGATTACACCCTCGTCTTCACCTGCAAGGCTCCCTGCCCGTACTTCGACACCGTGGCGGCCTACACCAGCTTCTACCCCGTCTCTGAGGACCTGATCACCGAGCTGGGCATCGAGGGCTTCCGTGCCTGCGACTACACCAACATGTGGTACAACGGCCCGTATGTGGTGGAGGAGTTCATCAGCCAGAACACCAAGAGCTACATCCCCAACCCCAACTACTATGCAGCAGACGATGTGTCCCGCTTCGACCGCTTCACCGTCACCATGATCAGCGACGGCACCGTCACCTTCCAGCTGTACCAGAACCGTGAGCTGGACGAGATGGATGTGGGCGAGAGCACCCTGACCACCATCCAGGCCGATCCCAACAGCGAGTACAACGATCAGCTCTGCGAGAAGCGCCCCAAGAAGTACAGCTACCAGATGCACTTCAACTATCAGAAGAACAACGATGACGGCACCCCCGACGACAACTGGAACAAGGCTATCGCCAACACCGCCTTCCGTCAGTGCTTCTACAAGGGTCTGGAGCTGACCAACTGGTATGCACGTACCAACAAGATCAACCCCCTGAAGTGCGAGAACGACTACTACACCATGCCGGGTGTCTGCTATAATACCAAGGGTCAGGAGTACACCACTCTGGTGGCCAAGGAGATGGGCTTCGACAGCGAGGCTTACGACGGCAAGACCATGATCCGTCTGCGCGCCAACAACGGCGACATCGCTGACCTGAAGAAGCAGGCTATGGACGAGCTGAGCGCCATCGGCGTCACCTTCCCCGTCCACGCTGCTTACTACATCATCGCCGGCAACTCCACCGCTCTGGACAGCGCAACCGTCCTGAAGCAGTGCTTCACCGACAGCTTCGGCGATGACTTCATCGTGCTGGACATCGAGACCTTCGTCTCCTCCACCATGAAGGAGGTCGTGGCACCCAAGCTGCAGAGCTTCGTCCACATGGGCTGGGGTGCTGACTTCGGCGATCCCATCAACTTCCTGACCCAGATCATCGTCCACGACGACAATGCTTACTACAGCTGCAACATGACCAACATCGAGGGCATCGTGGAGAACGGCCCCGCTGATTATCAGCAGGAGCTGGTGGATGCTTACGAGCAGTTCACCGATCTGGTCAACGAGGGCCGCGCCATCGTCAACGACACCGACGCGCGCTACGCCGCCTTCGCAAAGGCTGAGGCCTACTTCCTTGAGGAGAACCTGATCTTCCCCACCGTCTACGATGTGACTTGGTGCCTGACCCACGCCAACGAGTACACCAAGATCAACGCCATGTACGGCCCCTGCAACTACAAGGCGATCAACTGGGAGACCAGCGAAGAGGCTTACACCACCGAGCAGTACGAAGAGTTCGCCGCTGCCTTCGATGCTGCCACCAAGGGCTGATCTTTTCCCCAGCTCGTTTTATGAAGTGATCTTTCCCCGGCGGGAGCTGTTCGCAAAGCGGATGGCTTCCGCTCTTTTATTATGTAAAGCATTTCGTATCTGTTCGTTTATGGAGAACAATTTCGGTTGTTTTGTTTTTCAAAAGCAGTGTTAAACTTTCTGCATCCTTCGTTAGGCAAAAACAAATATATTTCATCATTTCCCACAGTCTGTCTTTCTTTTTTGAAGAGCTTCCTGTCCACACTCCATTGACAGCTTATTCTTTTAATGGTATAATCACCAGTGTGTTAAGGTTTTGCGGGGGGAGCACAGGCACAGACAGAGGGGTCTGTATCTGCGCTCCTTTGTATTCCCCAGCAGTACAGAGAATGCAGAACCCCCCGTGAAGGAGTGGGAAATAAGCAGGACAACCTGTCCTGCACCATGCACCGAAGCACGGAAATTATTTAGGGAGGATAACACAATGAACATCAATCACGAGTCTCATGCAATCAGCCGCCGCAGCTTTCTGAAGGCTTCCGGCGTCGTTGGTGCCGCCGGCATTCTGGCAGCCTGTGGCGGCAGCTCCAGCAGCTCCACCGCTGCTTCCTCTGGTGCAACCAGCGCCCCCAACACCACCGGCGCTGCCCCGCTGAAGGAGTTCATCTCTTGGGAGGCCACCAACCGTGAGCTGGAGAGCTGGAACATGCTGTACACCCAGATGGCTTCCGACATGAATGTCACCACGAACCTGTGGGAGGGTCTGCTGAGCTTTGACTGCTACGGCAAGGCTGTGCCCTCCGTGGCAAAGGAGTGGAGCCACAACGACGACTCCTCCGTCTGGACCTTCAACCTGCGCGACGATGTGGATTGGGTGGACGTCAACGGCGAGGTCAAGGCTCACCTGACCAGCAAGGACTTCCTCGTGGGTCTGGAGTGGGTGCTGAACGCTGCCAAGAATCAGGCCAACAACACCTCCATGCCCAACGAGACTCTGGTGGGCGCTGCTGACTACTACCAGAAGACCAGCGACATGGGCGACGCTGCTGCCGACCTGACCTACGAAGATATGCTGGCTGCCGGTGTGGGCGTCGAGGCTCCCGATGATTACACCCTCGTCTTCACCTGCAAGGCTCCCTGCCCGTACTTCGACACCGTGGCGGCCTACACCAGCTTCTACCCCGTCTCTGAGGACCTGATCACCGAGCTGGGCATCGAGGGCTTCCGTGCCTGCGACTACACCAACATGTGGTACAACGGCCCGTATGTGGTGGAGGAGTTCATCAGCCAGAACACCAAGAGCTACATCCCCAACCCCAACTACTATGCAGCAGACGATGTGTCCCGCTTCGACCGCTTCACCGTCACCATGATCAGCGACGGCACCGTCACCTTCCAGCTGTACCAGAACCGTGAGCTGGACGAGATGGATGTGGGCGAGAGCACCCTGACCACCATCCAGGCCGATCCCAACAGCGAGTACAACGATCAGCTCTGCGAGAAGCGCCCCAAGAAGTACAGCTACCAGATGCACTTCAACTATCAGAAGAACAACGATGACGGCACCCCCGACGACAACTGGAACAAGGCTATCGCCAACACCGCCTTCCGTCAGTGCTTCTACAAGGGTCTGGAGCTGACCAACTGGTATGCACGTACCAACAAGATCAACCCCCTGAAGTGCGAGAACGACTACTACACCATGCCGGGTGTCTGCTATAATACCAAGGGTCAGGAGTACACCACTCTGGTGGCCAAGGAGATGGGCTTCGACAGCGAGGCTTACGACGGCAAGACCATGATCCGTCTGCGCGCCAACAACGGCGACATCGCTGACCTGAAGAAGCAGGCTATGGACGAGCTGAGCGCCATCGGCGTCACCTTCCCCGTCCACGCTGCTTACTACATCATCGCCGGCAACTCCACCGCTCTGGACAGCGCAACCGTCCTGAAGCAGTGCTTCACCGACAGCTTCGGCGATGACTTCATCGTGCTGGACATCAAGACCTACGTTTCCTCCCTCACCCAGGAAGTCCGTAATCCTCAGGTGCAGAGCTTCGTCATCAACGGCTGGGGCGCTGACTTCGGCGACCCCGTCAACTTCCTTGGTCAGGAGATCCTGCACGACGACAACGCTTATTACAGCTGGTACTACTCCAACATCGCCAAGGTCGTGGAGGCCGGCCCCGCTGACTGGCAGAAGGATCTGGTCGCTGCTTACGAGGAGTTCACCGATCTGGTCAACACCGCAAAGGCCATCGTTGATGATACCGATGCCCGTTACGCCGCCTTCGCAAAGGCTGAGGCCTGCATGCTGAACAACGTTCTGGCCTGCCCCTGCTACTTCGATGTGGCTTGGACTCTGACCCACGCCAACGAGTACAGCAAGATCAACGCCATGTACGGCCCCTGCAACTACAAGGCTGTCAACTGGGAGACCAGCGAAGAGCCTTACACCACCGAGCAGTACGAGGAGTTCGCTGCTGCCTTCGATGCTGCCACCAAGGCCTGAGTTTTCCACCGCACCCCAAAATAAAAGTTAAAGGTTCGATAACATGTTAAAATACACGGTTAAGCGGCTGCTCCAGTCGCTTGTCACAATCTTTTTGATCGCAACAGCCGTCTTTTTGATGATGCGCTGTCTGCCGACGGACTACTACTTCACTGAGGAACAGCTCATGAAGTTCACCGATCAGCAGAAGACCGCCGCTCTGGAAGCGGCCGGCCTGACCGACCCCATCCCCACCCAGCTGATCAAGTTCTACAACGATCTGCTGCATCTGGACTTCGGCACGTCCCGCCGTATCCAGAACGGTGCATCGGTGGTCAAGGTCATCGGCAAGAAGTTCGGCGTCTCGATGCGTCTGGGCCTCACGGCGTCCGCCATCTCTCTGGTGCTGGGCGTTCTGATGGGCATCCTTCAGGCGGCATTCAAGGACAAGGTATTTGACTGGATCGGCACGGCTTACACCGTGTTCGTCAATGCGGTCCCCTCGCTGGTGTCCTATTCTCTGGTGCTGGTGCTGGGCTCCAAGTATCTGGGCTTCCCCACGCTGTACTCCACCCGCAATGTGAGCGCGTCCAGCGTGCTGCCCATCACCTGCTTGTCGCTGGCATCCATCGCGGGCTACGCCCTGTGGACCCGCCGCTACATGGTGGATGAGCTGACCCGCGACTACATCAAGCTGGCGCGTGTCAAGGGCCTGAGCTCCCGCGAGATCATGTTCAAGCACGTTCTGCGCAACGCCATGGTCCCCATGGTGCAGTATATCCCCCAGTCCATCCTGC
>ERZ1026878.1339-NODE-1339-length-14982-cov-12.682589_pt1 | contig 14982 bp, 9 predicted proteins | sample MGYA00380169_ERZ1026878 | MGnify/ENA primary metagenome ERZ1026878 (study PRJEB33269, sample SAMEA4719805) | human gut metagenome | biome: human-associated habitat; feature: organic feature; material: feces | place: Cameroon | collected 2013-10 ...
CGCGGATGACGTTGACCTTGATCTGGCCGGGGTAATCCAGCGTATCCTCGATCTTCTTTGCGATGGAGCGGGCCAGCAGGATGACCTGATCGTCGCTGATGACGTCGGGCTTGACCATGATGCGCACTTCGCGGCCTGCCTGCACGGCAAAGGCCTGCTCCACGCCCTCGAAGCTGGAAGAGATCTCCTCCAGATTTTCCAGACGCTTGACGTAGCTTTCCACATTCTCGCGGCGGGCACCCGGGCGGGCGGCGCTGATGGCGTCGGCAGCCTGAATGATGAAGGCCAGCGGGGTCTTGGGCTCCACATCGCCGTGGTGTGCCTCAATGGCGTGGATGATCTGGGTGTTCTCCTTGTACTTGCGGCAGATGTCCACGCCGATCTGGACGTGGCTGCCCTCGATCTCGTGATCCAGTGCCTTGCCGATATCATGCAGCAGACCGGCGCGGCGTGCCATGGTAACGTTCACGCCCATCTCGCCTGCCAGCAGACCGGCCACCCAAGCCACTTCCATGCTGTGGGTCAGGGCGTTCTGGCCAAAGCTGGTGCGGTACTTCAGCCGGCCGATCAGCTTGATCAGGTCGGGGTGCAGGCCGTGGATGCCCAGCTCCATCACTGCACGCTCGCCCTCGCGCTTCATCTGCAGTTCCAGATCGTGGCGGCACTTTTCCACCGTCTCCTCGATGCGGGCGGGGTGGATACGGCCATCGCCGATCAGGCGCTCCAGCGTCATGCGGGCCACCTCGCGGCGGGTCTGGTCGAAGGAGGACAGGGTAATGGCCTCCGGGGTATCGTCGATGATCAGATCCACGCCGGTAGCGGTCTCCAGTGCGCGGATATTGCGGCCCTCGCGGCCAATGATGCGGCCCTTCATCTCATCGCTGGGCAGCGGCACCACACTGACGGTGGTCTCACTGCAATGGTCGGCAGCGCAGCGGCTGACGGCCTGTCCGATGAGGTTGCGGGCGATGTTATCGCAGTTTTCCTTCAGGTCGGTCTCGTAGGCGGCAACGCGCACGGCCTTTTCGTGGGTCAGCTCCTCGTCCACCTTGTGCAGCAGCACCTCGCGGGCGTCCTCCTGGCTCAGGCCTGCCAGCGTTTCCAGACGCTCCATCTCCTTGGCGCGCAGAGCGTCGATCTCTGCCAGACGCTCCTCGGCCTCGGCAGCGCGCTTTTTCAGCTCTTCTTCCTTCTTTTCCAGCGCCTCGGTCTTGCGGTCCAGCGCTGTCTCCTTCTGGTCGATGCGGTTCTCCTGACGGCTGATCTCCGCACGGCGCTGCTTGATCTCCTTGTCGGCCTCTGCCTTCTGGGCATCGACCTCGGCTTTCAGACGGAAAGCCTCGTCCTTTGCTTCCAGAACCGCTTCCTTGCGCTTCTGGTCGGCGGTCTTGATCGCCTCGTTCACCAGCCGGGTAGCCTCGGCCTCGGCGCTGCCGATCTGGGCTTCGGCAGTCTTTTTACGGTTGTTGTAACCAATAAAATAACCCGCAGCCACGCCGACAACAGCAACGATCAAGGCCACGATCACTCCGATCGCGGTCATTGCGTTCACTCTCCTTTGTTTCAATTCAATGCAAAATTAAAAGCAGGAGACGCTGCGCAGCAGGACACGGGCAATGATATAGAAAGAGCTTTCAATGCAAAAAGTGACACCAAAACCATACGCACCACCCAAAACCGGCGGCACGGGCAAAAGCATACGGCTTTTCTCTTTACGGTTCCATTTTATATCAAACAGGCACGCTTTGCCTGAAACGGGTACAGGGGTCACACAGAAACCTGCGTACAGCGTCTTTGATTCCATACTACTAAATATAGTACGAAACATTTGCCCGCTTGTCAAGAGGAAAACCCTGCCCGCAGAACATTTTGTGCAGAAAAACAAAAATAAGATGGCCGAGGGGGTTCTCTCCTTCAAACCAAAAGGGCTGCCCCGGAGAACGGAGCAGCCCTTCTGGTTTATGATGAAGAGAAGAAAATGAAGGAGAATAGCTTATTATTTGGCGGCTTTTTCGCCCTCCGGGAAGATGATCTTATTCACAAAGAAGAAGATGACCATGGAGATGCCGCCGTTGAGCACGGTGGTGCCGATGTTGTAAATAAAGTCCGGTACCAGCAGCCCTGCCACTGCCACCCAGATGCAGTTGATGGAGTTGACGATGCAGGTAATGACGCAGAAGGCCAGCACATACCAGCCGATCTGTTTTGCCAGATTGCCCTTGCTGCGGAACACAAAGTTGCGCTGGATGGGGAAGTTGATGCACTCGCCGATGACCATGGCGATCATGTAGGCGCAGAAGTAGGGCAGGCCGCCGTGGGCGGCATCGTAGCCGAGGATGTTCCACTTGAAGGTCTCGCCGAACAGGGTGATGTCGATGCCCGGCCAGCCGAAATCCACCACCGGCAGGCTGGCAAAGGCCTTGGGCAGAAATTGCAGCAGCAGGTACTTGAACACGGTGATGAGGTTGGACACGATGACGAACAGACCGCCCTCGCGCACCCACTTGGCAGCGGCAGGGTGCTTTGCCGCGAAGTTATTCCAGAAATTCATAGCCTGCTTCCTTTCAGCTGTTTTTCAAGCGCTCTTCCATGCGGCTGTTCAGCACGAGGTTCTTCACGGCCTCAAAAATCACCCGCACAAGACCGATGATCCAGAAGCCCTGCAGCTCCATCACGATACCGTCCACCATGCCCATGCTGATGGCGCCGTTGGTCATTTTGGCCAGCGCACGCAGAGGCATATTGTACTGGAACAGGATGTTCAGGTCGGGCTTGCCCTTTTTGATGCTGCGGCGCAGCAGGGTGCCCAGCACGGCAGCCGCCAGCCAGCCGATGGGGCTGCGTCCGTGTCCCATCTCGCCCAGCGTCATGTTGCGGTCGATGTGCACCTTGTTCTCCGGGATGGCATGCCCCAGCAGCGCCTCAAACTCCGCGTCCGGCACGTTCTGCACCTGCGCAGTGCGGTAATGCTCCAGATTTTTGCCCGCGTAGGGGTCGGGTGCGCCGGTGCCCGCCACCGTGACGGCGGCAGTCAGACGGATATCGGCACTGGAAGCACCCACCAGCAGCTGATAGCTGCCGCCCTCCACCTCCCAGCGGTCGGTGGCAACGTTCCAGTAGCGGAAGGCTTTGTCGTCCAGCGGGATGGTGACGGTCTTGCTCTCTCCGGCTTCCAGCTGCACCTTGGCAAAGCCCTTCAGCTCCTTGGCGGGGCGGAAAACTTTTGCATCCGGCTTTGCCACATACAGCTGCACCACCTCGGCACCGGCACAGCTGCCGGTGTTGGTGACAGTCAGGATCACGCCCTTTTCGTCTGCTTTCAGGTCACTGTACGCAAAGCTGGTGTAGCTCAGGCCGTAGCCGAAGGGGAAGGCGGTGGGCACACCGGCGGTGTCGTAGTAGCGGTAGCCCACATACAGACCCTCGCGGTACTCCACAGTGGGGCCGTCACCGCCGAAATGCGCTTTTGCGGGGGTGTCGGCGTAGCTGCGCGCCCAAGTCTCAGCCAGCTTACCGCAGGGGTTCTGCGCGCCGGTGAGCACCTCGACCAGTGCGCCCGCACCGGCCTGACCGCCCAGACAGCCGTAGACCAGCGCCTTGCAGTCCTTGACCCAATCGCTTTCCAGCGAGGAGCCTGCACTCAGCAGCACCACCACGTTGGGGTTTGCCGCCGCCACAGCGGCCAGCAGTTCCAGCTGGTTCTCTGCCAGCTTCATGTCGGCGCGGTCGATGCCCTCGCTCTCCTTGATCTCGTCCAGACCCATGCACAGCAGCACCACGTCGGCGTTCTTTGCCAACAGCACCGCCTCGGCTTTCAGCGCCTCATCGGGCTTGCCCTGCCGGTCAAAGCCCTTGGCGTAGCCGACGCTGTTCAGGCCGCTCTCGGCAAGGCAGTCCAGAAAGGAATCCACCTTGATGGAGTTGACGGCGCTGGAGCCTGCACCCTGATAGCGGGGTGTCTGGGCAAAGTCGCCGATGACCGCCACCTTTTCCCCCTTTGCAAGGGGCAGCAAGTTGTTTTCGTTCTTCAGCAGCACGATGCTCTGGGCAGCAGCCCGGCGTGCCAGTGCGTGGTGGGCGTCGGCATCGAACTTGCCGGGTGCGGCGTCCACCGCCGCTTTGGTGGTAAACACCAGTTCCAGCAGCTCCTCCAGCCGGGCGTCCACGTCTGCTTCGGTGATCTTGCCGGTCTGCACTGCCTTCATCAGCTCTCGGATGGCGTCCCCGCCGGGGGCGGGCATTTCCAGCGTAGAGCCATTCTTTACGCCGAGGGCGTGGTCGTTGCTGCCGCCCCAGTCGGTGACCACTGCGCCGTCAAAGCCCCAGTCCCTGCGCAGGATATCCATGAGCAGGTGGGCGTTCTCGTTGGCGTAGGTGCCGTTGACAAGGTTATAGGCGGACATGATGGTCTTGGGCTGCGCCTCCTTGACCACCATCTCGAAACCGGTCAGGTAAATTTCCCGCAGGGTGCGCTCGTCCACGATGGAATCCGAGGCCATGCGGCGCAGCTCCTGACTGTTCACGGCAAAGTGCTTGGGGCAGGCGGCAATGCCGTTTTTCTGGATGCCGCGGACGTAGGCCGCCGCCATTTTACCGGCAAGGTAGGGGTCCTCCGAGAAATACTCGAAGTTGCGGCCGCACAGGGGGCTGCGCTTGATGTTCAGGCCGGGGCCCAGCAGCACCGACACGCCCTGTGCCGCTGCCTCTTCGCCCATGGCTGCGCCCACAGCCTCGCCAAGCTCCGGGTCCCAGCTGTTGGCAACGGTGGCCGAGGTGGGGAAGCAGGTGGCGGGCACACTGGGGTTCAGGCCCAGATGGTCAGCAGCGCCCGCCTGCTTGCGCACGCCGTTGGGGCCGTCCGACAGGGTAATGGCCGGGATGCCCTTGCCCGGCAGCGCCCGGGTGGTGAACACCGTGCCGCCGCTCAGCAGGGCGCATTTCTGTTCCAGAGACAAGCTCTTGATGATATCTGTGTGTTTCATGGGTCTCTCCTGACAATCAAAAAAAGGGGGCGGGCGTTTGCCCGCCGCCCCTTCTGTTCCTATGTGTTGATCAGACGGTTTTTACGTCCTCTTTCTTTTTACGGAAGCGGAGGATCGTCAGAACGACCAGAACTGCGATCAGACCGCCGCAGACACCATCCACTGCGTAGATGACCTTCTGGTAAGGCTCGACCTTTGCCAGATAGCGGCTGCCCGGCATACCGCCGTTCATTGCCTTGGAGTTTGCAATGGTGTACAGGATGTTATGGATTGCTTCACGACCGTAGTGGTAATCTGCAACGTCATCCTTGTTAAAGGTGTACCGTGCGCCGGTGGGCAGGTTCGTCAGCTTGCCGTCTGCACCGGCCTGGATCATCTGGCCAGCGTCCATAAAGACACCGGTGTTTGCGTTGTCGGTGATGATAAAGCCGTGGAAGCCCCACTCGTTGCGCAGCAGGCCGGTGATCATGTTGTAGTTGCCGCCGGCCCAGGTATAGCCAACGCGGTTGAAGGAGGTCATGATGCCGGTGACGGACGGGATCTCGGTGGTGGCATTGCTGTAAGTGCCGTCGCCGTTGTCCTTTGCATAGTTCATCTCGACCTTATCAGACTTGACGCACATCTCAAAGGGCTTGAGGTAGATCTCGCGGGCCGCCTGCTCGTTCAGGAAGGTCGCAATGCTGTACTGGCCTTCACGGTCGCCGCGGTGGTCCTCCTGATCGTTGATGGCGTAATGCTTGACAAAGACATACATACCGCGGGAGGCGACACCCTCACACTCGAGGGAAGCAATGTGACCGCCGATGAACGGATCCTCGGAGTAATACTCGCTGTTGCGGCCGGAGAATGCCGTGCGGTGCATGTTGACTGCCGGTGCATACCAGCCATCGACATCCAGATAGTAGGACTCGTCGCCAATGTTCTCGCCGTAGTGAGTGGCCAGATCATCGTTGTAGGTCTGGGCCAGAACGATCACGCCGCAGTGCGTGATGTTGCCCTTGAAGTAGAGGTTGCCGCTTGCATCGAAACCGAAGTTGATCAGGCCGGTGGCAGTATCTCGGTCTGTTGCAGCAGGCTTGTCCACGGACTTGATGGCTGCCGTACCATAGCCGGACTGGGTGATCAGGGTCTGGTAATCGCTTGGGGTCAGCTGGTCGAGCAGTTCATCCCACTTTTCATCATCGTAATCCAAACCACGCATATCGATCAGACCCAGACCGTTGTCCTTGCCGTAAACGATCTCATCGGTCAGGGTGGAGAAGTCGGTGGGGTTCAGGGAATCAAAAGAATCCAGCTTTGCAAGGTCCTCCTTGCTGATCGTCTTGCGGTAGGTATAGGATGCAGCCTTGCCGCTGGCATCGGTGCCATTGATGGGGTTGCCCCAGGTGCTGATCTGGTCGCTGACCTCGCCGTCAACGGTCGGCCAGGTGCCAGTCCAGTCACTGCGGGAGAGATACTGCAGCCCGCCGTTTGCATGGTCGAGCTGATTGGTGATCTCCACACCGGTCGTGGTGTCGAGCTTGTAGGTCGTGGTATCCACGGTGCCGTTTGCCGGGGTGTAGGTTGCAACAAAAGCAGTGTCGCCGTCGGCGGTCATGCCATCTTCCACAGTCTTGCCCTTGGCAGAGAGGATGTTGTTGACCGCTTCGTGTGCGTTTTTAGCCGCAGTGATATAGTAATCACCTGCGTCCAGAATGTAGGTCTTAGCATTGACGTAGTCGTAAGACTTCAGCTGCTCCTGATCAAAGGTGATCTTCACCGTCTCGCTTGCGCCGGGAGCCAGCTCTGCAGTTTTGGCATAGCCCACCAGCTCCACAGCAGCCTTTTCCACCTTGTTTGCCTTGTCGTAATCGGTATAGGGGCTCTGTGCATAGACCTGTACGACATCCTTGCCGGCCACATCACCCGTATTGGTGACCTTGACCGTCACGGTGCAGGTATCGCCATCCCAGCTGGTATCATAATCAGACCACTCAAAATCCGTGTAGGACAGGCCGTATCCAAAGGGATACATCACAGCATCCGCATAGTTGTAATCACCGGCATTGCCCTGACCCAGCACCTTATCCTCGTAGCGAGTCTCGTAGTAGCGGTAGCCAACATAGATGCCCTCTTTGTAGCTGACGTAGTTGTACTTGGTGAGGTTGCCATTCTCATCGTAGTAGGCAAAGTCGCCGAAGTTCTGCGCCGCCGGGCTGTTCATGGCATCCACTTCATAGGTATCCACGGTGCGGCCGGAGGGGTTCACCTTACCGGAGAAGATTTCTGCCAGAGAGCACAGACCGTAATCACCCATAGCGGGAGCCGAAATGACGGTGTGGATATTGGGATAGTTTTCGACCCAGCTCAGATCTACCGCTGCGCTGGAGTTCAGCAGCAGCACCACATCGTCAAAGTTGTCGTTCAGATACTGCAGGATCTCCAGTTCCGTAGAATCCGGCTCCAGATAAGTCTTGGTCTTGTCCTCTTCCACATCGGTGTGGTTGTACATGGAGCGGGGCATATCACGGCCTTCGCCCGCCACACGGCTGAACACAAAAACAGGAACCGTATTCTTCATGGAATCGGTCAGACCCGGCTCTGCTTTCATAACAGACAAGGGGCATTCGTTGATGGAAAAGTCCTCGTCATCACCGTAGGAAACGGAACCAACGCCCAGACCGTAATCCTTGCCGTTGCCTTCGGAATAGAATTTCCAGAGGTCCTCGTTGACACCGAACCCGGCATCTTCAAAGGCCGTTTTCATATCGACTTTGTTGCCGCCGATGTAGCTGACTGCCGAATGGCTGACAAAACTGAAGGTGGTATCCGTGCTGTACGGCATCTTTCCTGCATCGTTTTTCAGCAAAACAATGCCTTCGGCGGCGATCTTCTTATTCAGAGCGATCTCATCCTCAACCAGCGCATCCTCTGTGTCAAAGCCGGGCTTGCTGTATTCCATATTGATGCCTTCGGTCTTTGCCTTGCTGTTGTCGATGTCTCCACTCTTCAGGCCCAAAATGCTCTGCACGCTGCTGGCATTAGGCGGGATCAGCACATTGGCCGCAACAATACCGCCCGCCAATGCGACACACAACACACCCGAAACGGCAGTTTTGATGATCTTACCCATCATCTTACTGTCCTTCTTTTTCTGTGCCATAACTGTTAACTCCTTCTCTTTTGGGTACACGACCCGGTTCATAGCTGTTCTCCGGAGCGCGTCCGCTCCTTTGCTTGATGTCATTTTATCATATATACTGCAGAACGAACCGTTCTCCGCACAATCTGTCGTTTTGGATGCATAATTTGCAGAAGTTACAATAAGGTTTCAAATTTTATTGTGCTAATATACAAATTTTATCCCGCTGTATTTGTGCACCCTGCCAGACAACAAAAAACGGCAGGGGATACCTGCCGTAAAAATATTATTGCTTTTGGGGCAGCGGAAATAAGATCCGCAGGGTGCACCAGTTGTTTTCCCAGTGCAGCGTCATGCTGCCGCCGTGCTGCCCGACGGTGGTGCGGACGCTTTTCAGGTCCGACCCCTGCTGCGGCAGACCGTCCGCATCCAGTGCCGGGGCGGCCTCTGTATAGTGCTCGAACCGCAGCATGGCAAAGCCGCCCTGACTGTACACCGCCACCTTGATGAGCCGCTTTTCGGGGTCCGGCTCGGCGCGCACGGCGGCAATGGCGTTGTCCAGCGCCACGCCCACAATGGTGCACAGCTCCCGGATGGTGAGAAAGCCCAGCATCCTGCCGTCCGCTACGCTGGTGATGGTGATATTCTCCTGCTGGCATTCCATGGTCTTGGCGGTGAGCAGGGTATCCAGCACCGGGTTTCCGGTCTTGTTCTCGGCCTCGTACTGGCGGATGTTCTGCTCCATGGCGGCAATGGCGGCGTTCTGCTTGGTCTGGTCCTGCTCCTCCCGGATGCGGGCGAGCTGGACTTTCAGCTCATGATACCGCCGATTGATGAGGTTGATGCCCTCCTTGCTGCGCTTGTACTGCTCGTACTGGCGGTGCAGTACCTCGTCCATGGCGGCAAGCTCGCTGTGCAAAGCGTTCTCCTGCAGCTGCTCGTGCTGCACAGATAAGATCAGTACGCCGGAAAAATCCACCAGGGTGCGGATGGAAAAAATGCTCATATTGATCTCGCTGCCGGGCAGAAAGCCCAGATTGCTCACCGCAAAGGCAGTCAGCGCCAGCATGACCGCCGTCAGGGCGGCGCTGCCGCCGATCTGTAAGTGCCCGGCGGGCTGGGGACGGCGGTGCTGCAGATAGCACATGATGCCGAACAGCGTCCCATACACCAGCGCCAGCAGCAGCAAAGACAGGGGCTCCCATGGGCCGCGGGCGGGCCAGAGGGCGCAGTGCAGCTGCCACTCCACGCTGGCGGCAAGCTCTGCCAGAATAAACGCCCGTGCGCAGTGATACCCGGCTTCCAGCAGAGTGATGCTCCACACGCCCCATAAATATAGGTAGGAAAGCCCGATGGCCGTTACCATGCAGGGGATCCAGAGCCCGCCGGGCACGTTGCCCGTCAGCCCCAGAAAGGCCGACAGCCCCGCCGCCCACAGCAGGGTGATGCCCCCGGTGACCGCTCTGGAAAAGCGGGGCGCAAGCGCCGGGGTGAACAGCAGCACCGCCAGACACTCGGCAAGGGCGGTGTACAGCCGGGGGATATCCGGCAGCGCGGTCATGAGCCTTCACCTCCGATGTAGTCGGTCAGTGCGGCAAGAAAAGCCTTACGCTTGGGGCGGCTGACCTGCAGCTCGCAGGGGCCCACCTGCACGGTGCTCTGCCGCAGCTCCCGCACCTGTGCCAGATTGACAAGATAGCCGCTGTTGCACCGGGCAAAGGGGCAGTCTGCCAGCTTTTCCTCAAAGGTCTTGAGGGCGCCGGGGGCAGAAAAATCGCCCTCGTCGGTGTAAAAGTGCACCCGATGCCCCTCGCTTTCCAAGTAATAGATGCTGGCGGTGTCCAGCCGCCGCAGTCCGCCCTCCACCGGCACGGTCAGGTAGTGCTTTGCCCGCTTTTCCAGCCGGGAAACGGCCTTGAGCAGCTGCTGTGAAAAGGCAAAGTAGGGCACCGGCTTCAGCACATAGTCCAGCGCTCCCACCGAGTAGCCCCGGATGGCATACTGCGCCATATTGGTGATGAAGATCAGGATGACATCTGCATCCCTCTGCCGGATGCGCTCTGCCGTGGTCATGCCGTCCAGATGCTTCATCTCCACATCCAGAAAAATAATATCGTAGACCGCGCGGTAATCCTCCAGAATGTCCACCCCGTCCGCAAAGACCGACACTTCAAATTCTGTCCCGTACTGCCGGGTATACCGCCGGACATACTCCTGCAATACCCCCTGTACCTCCGCGTCGTCCTCTACGATCGCCACCCGGATCATGACCGCACCTCCCTTACCACACCTTTGTGGAACTGTTACGGCTCTATTATAGCGCAATCCCGTCCGGTTTGCCAAGGGGCACTCCGCAACAAAGGGCAGGGCAGCCCACAGCTGACCACCGTGGACGTCAACCCCTACCAGCTGGGCATGGAGGCTGCCAGCCAGACCATCAACCACATCGAGAACCCGAACCTTCTGGCCACAAAGATCATCGTGCCGCATAAGCTCATCCCCCGGGAGAGCTGCTGCCCGCCGGAGGAGCAGCGCTAGAAAGTGCTTTTTCAGCAAGACAGTGTCCGCTTCCGGGAGCTGCCGCGCAGCGCTTGCTATCCTGCCCCCAGAGTAGACAGCGTAAAAAATGCTGCATCCTCCGGGGGTATTTTTATGCCCCAAAAGGCACAAAAGAATGCCCGTCCACCTGTGGAAAACCACGGTGGGCGGGCATTTTGCGTTTTATTGTTCGTGCCGCTGTAAAAGCATTCAGAGGGCGGCGGTCTGGGGTACCAGCCGGAAGAGCATCACGGGCAGCTCGCTGTTTACAAAATCCAGCGTAAGGATGATCTTTCCGCGCTTTGTTTCAAAAGGCATCTCCGTCTGTGTGCCGTCCGGGGCAATGCGCACAAGCGTTTTGCCTTCCAGCAATCCGGCGGGCAGCGCAAGCCTTACCCGACCGGTGGGCTGCGTCAGGCTGCCTGCGGTTTCAAAGGCCACGCTCAGGTATTCCCCATTCGTCCGTGCGGTCACATCCTCCGCAGAAAGACTGCCGCTGTTAGCCCACGCCGTTGCGGCTTCGATCTTTTCCAGCTGCGCGGCGTTTTCTGCCTGCCCGCACACGGGGCAGAAGGTCAGAGCTTTGCCTTCCGCAGTGCGGAAAGTAAACTTCCGGCAATCCGTGCTGCCAGTGTGCGCGCAGCCATCTCGCAGACAACTGGCGCTCTGAGAGCCGGTTCCGTTCGGGGACCATGCACCGAACTGGTGTCCCAGCTGATCGGTCGGGTCTGCAGTGTAGCTGTCTTTGCAGCGGCTGCAAGTAAAGATGGTATAGCCGTCTGTTTCACAGGTAGGCTCTACGGTAACAGCCTGATAATCATGGTTCAGTGCGGGCAGCTCTTTGCGGGTGATATAGTTGCAGCCGAAGCGGGAGCAGGTATCGTAAGCCCAGCCCTTTTCCGTACAGGTAGGAGCTTGCGCATCGTGATGCACAAAATCATGGTTCAGCGCGGGTATCTCTTTGCGGGTGGTATAATCGCAGCGGGAGCAGGCTTCGTAAGCATCCCAACCCTTTTCCGTACAGGTGGCGGCTTTTGCTGCGTGCTGCTTCAAATCATGGTTCAGCGCGGGCAGCTCTGCATAGGTGGTATAGTCGCAGCGGGAGCAGGTGTCGTAAGCATCCCAGCCGATTTCCGTACAGGTGGGGGCTTTTGCTGCATGCTGCTCCAGAGCATGGTTGTTTGAGTCTTTTTCGCCGTATTCTGCACCACACGTCACACAGACCGCTTTGGCGCTGCAGGTTGCTGTGCCGCCGGTACAGTTTGCAGTATCAACCGCGTCGCAGTTGCTGCGCGTGCAGCTGCGGATGTGTGTGCCGTTGCCGGCGGATGACCACTCGCCCCATGCGTGACCGAGAATGCCATATTCCGACCAGCATAAGCGACAGATTTTGCCTGTGGTGCAGGTGGGGGTTTCGGTGCCGCCGGTATGATACGAAAACTGTTTATAAATGATCTCGTTCTCCGTGCGGCAGGTCCTGCATTTTATACGGATCTTATGATAGATTGGATCAGCATTTGATTGCCATACGTATCCGAGGATATCACAGGTTTTATCAGCCTTACATTGGATGCAGTACGTGAAGGCATAAGCTACTGCTTTAGCGTTTAACACGATCCCCGGTATCAGGCACACCATTGCCAGCACCGTCAAACACCGGATCAGCCATTTTTTCATGTTGCTCCCTCCTTGTCATCAAACCTTGTTATCCTTTCAGATCAAACTGCACGGACAGCGATGCAAGCACGGCATCTATAACTTTCCGCGCCTCGGCAAGCATATCGATCTCCGCCACAAAAGCGATGACCTGCTCGCGCTCCTGCGCGGGGACCTGCAGCGCACTCAGGCTCATGCTCAGGAACCGCCGTATTTTGCGCTCCAGCGTAAAGTAGGGGTCACACCGCCGTGCCATGTAGCCGCGCATCATGCCAGCCGTGCCCAGCTCCATCTCGTAGAAATCGCACTCGGCGCACCCGGGCAGATACGCGCTGAACGCCGCCTGCAGCTCGGCCGTGGTGCTGCGGTGGATGATCTCCGCCGTGGCGGGGAAGGTATACGCTTCCACATAGATATCCCGCAGGTTCTCGCTCAGCTCGGTCATCGCCAGCTGCAAAGCCGTTTCCACCGCGTAGAGGTACACCGGCGAGGGGGCGTTTGCCGCCAGCGGCCTTACCGCGCCGAACTGCCTGCTGAACATCATGCCGATCAGCTCGGTCAGCACACCGTCCTTGGTGCGGAAAATATTCTGGAACGACCCGGCAGAAACATCTGCTTCCTTTAAAATTTCTGCCACCTTGGTGTTCGTGTAGCCTTTTTCCAGAAAAAGCCGGACACAGGCGGTCAGTATCCGCCGTTTTGCTTCTTTGCTGTCGTATCTGCGCGCCATTGGAAATCATCCTTTTCTATAATTAGTTTCTAACCCAATTATATATTGATTTGAAAATTGCGTCAAGTAAACTTTTCAGGGCGTATTTTGGGCAATTTGACGAGGGAGAGCTTTCTGCGGGTGCGCATCCGGGCAAAACAAAGCGCAATGGACATTGCTGTTATCCGCTGCCGCAGCCAGACAGTTCGCGGCAGCAAAAAAGAGGCCACCGATCGGGGTGACCTCTTTTCAGCGTATTTTCAGCGTAAATCCCGCAGCAGGCGAACCCACCATCTCCATGACGGCTCTTTTGGAGTTGCTCTTTGCGTAAGATAGCAAGATAAATCTTATTTCTGACAGAAAGAGCCGAACCCGTGCAACGAGTCCGGCCCTTTCTGTGCTTTGGTTGGATCTTAAGCAAAGTTATGGTAAATGAAGAAGTTGGCTTTGGGAGTTTACAGCAGGCTCAGTGCTTCCTCGTCTGCCACAAGGATGCAGTCCGGATGCAGCTGCAGGATGCTGCCGGGGCAGGCAGGGGTCACAGGGCCGGTCACGGCGTCCTTGACGGCCTGTGCCTTGGCTTTACCGTTGGCTACCACCAGCACCTTGCGTGCCTGCATGATGGTCTTGATGCCCATGGTGTATGCCTGTTTGGGGACAAGAGCCTCGTTGCCGTCAAAGAAGCGCTTGTTGGCTTCGATGGTGGTGGGAGCAAGGTCGATGCAGTGGGTCTCCAGCTCAAAGGCTTCGCCCGGCTCATTGAAGCCGATATGACCATTGGGGCCGATGCCCAGCAGCTGCAGGTCGATGCCGCCCAGCTTGTGGATGATGCCGTTGTAACGGGCACACTCGGCGGCAGTGTCCAGATTGGTGCCGTCCGGCAGGTTGGTCCTGGCCGGGTCGATATTCACTTTGCTGAACAGGTTCTCGTTCATGAAATACCAGTAGCTCTGGGGATGCTCCTTGGGCAGGCCGCGGTACTCGTCCAGATTGACGGTGGTGACCTCGGAGAAATCCAAGTCGCCCTTGTTATACCAGTCCACCAGCTGGGCATACGTGCCCACCGGGGTGCCGCCGGTGGCAAGACCCAGCACACAGTTCGGCTTCATGATGACCTGTGCAGAGATGATGTTGGCGGCCTTGCGGGACATATCCTGATAATCTTTTGCGCGGATGATCTTCATAATAATGCTCCTTTTATAGTACCGTTACGCCTGCGTTCCGGCAGGCCTGTAAAAACGCTGCGGGCAGCTTTCCGTCCGAGATAATGATGTCCACCTCGGACAGCCCGCAGATATGGAATGTGCTTTTCAGTCCGATCTTGGAGGAATCCAGCAGCACGGCTTTCTGCTCACAGCGGCGGAGCACGGTCTGCTTGAGCCGTGCTTCATCCTCCACGCCGCAGGTAAAACCGGTTTCCGGGCTGTAACTGGTCACACCCAGCAGCAGCAGATCAAAGTTGATTTCCTCCATCGTCTGGATGCTCTGCGCACCGCAGACGCTCATGCTGAACCGGTTCAGGCTGCCGCCCGGCAGGGACACATGGGGCTTTTCCAGCTTTGCCAGCTCCATGGCACAGCTCAGACCGCTGGTGTAGATGAGCATGGGCTGATCCGGGATGCAGCGGGCCACCGCTGTGGCGGTGCTGCCGGAATCCAGAAACAGGGTGGTGTTGGGGCGCAGCAGAGCAGCGGCTTTTTCGGCAATGATCTGCTTTGCTTCGGCATTGCGGGCGGAACGGCGGCTCAGCAGGTCGTCTGTACCTACCACCTGCTCCACCGACTTGACACCGCCATGCACCCGCACCACACGGCGGGCTTCATCCAGTGCTTTCAGGTCGGTGCGCAGGGTCATTTCTGAAACGGAAGGGAAAGCTTCCTTGAGCTGGGCAAAGCTGATGCTGCCTTTGCGGTTCACCAGTTCCACGATCTGATTGCGGCGTTGTTCCATGGGGGATTCCTCCTGTCTGCGTTTGT
>ERZ1026878.1347-NODE-1347-length-14909-cov-7.923590_pt1 | contig 14909 bp, 24 predicted proteins | sample MGYA00380169_ERZ1026878 | MGnify/ENA primary metagenome ERZ1026878 (study PRJEB33269, sample SAMEA4719805) | human gut metagenome | biome: human-associated habitat; feature: organic feature; material: feces | place: Cameroon | collected 2013-10 ...
CGCTGGCACTACCGGTACGACGGCGAACACCGCCTGACGGAGGTTATCAGCCAGCCGCGGGATCGCAACAGGCCGCAGACGCAGGTCAGCTTCCGCTACGACCCGCTCGGACGCCGCATCAGCAAAACGCGCCAGCAGATGCTGAGCGGTCAGCCAACCGGCAAGCCGGTGACCACCCGATTTGTCTGGGAAGGGTTCCGCCTGCTGCAGGAGCTGCGCGGAGACGTGCCGCTGACCTACGTCTACAGCGACCAGGACAGCTACGACCCGCTGGCGCGTATTGACGGCGTTGATGCCCCGGAGATCTTCTGGTTCCACTGCCAGCCCAACGGCACGCCGGAGCGGATGACGGATAGCGAAGGGCATGTGTGCTGGGAAGGCGTGAACAGCGCCTGGGGCAAGCTGCTGCGGGAAAGCGAAACGCAGTTATCAGGATATTCCCAGAACCTGCGGATGCAGGGGCAATACCTGGACCGAGAGACAGGGCTGCACTACAATCTGTTCCGGTATTATGACCCGGACTGCGGACGGTTTACGCAGCAGGACCCGATAGGGCTGGCGGGGGGGATAAACCTTTACCAGTATGCGCCGAATGCGCTGAAATATATTGATCCTCTTGGCTTATCATCAACGACTTTCTATCATGCTGGTGATATTCGGGGCGAGATTAATCCTTCTATGGGGAGGCATGGATTAGATTTTAATCCTTCTAATCAAGGTGGTTTTTACGTAACTACTGATAAATCACAGGCTATTAAATGGGCAGAGCTGAGAGGACATCCAACTATAACGCAATTTGATATACCGAATTCAGAACTCGATAAACTAAATATAAAAGTATTTGAGTCTGCTGATAATGAATGGGCTAAATTTGTAACTCAGGGTAGAGCCAACACACTTGCACATAGTTATGATGCTGTAAGTGGACCAATGTTAGCAAACCCAGGTGCTGTAAAAAAAGGAGGAAAGGCTAAGCCCATAGGTTCACAGCTTGCTATTTTCTCAAATAAAGCAGCAGCCGTGTTTGATCGTTATAAAGTAAAAAAAAGGTGTAAAGGTCAATGAATATTATCGATGGTATCCAATTCAGTAATTCTAATGAAAGTGTTATTTTTAATTACTATAGTTGGGTTGAGTTGATTAAAGCGATTATTGTTAAATATGCGAATAAAACAGAGAGTGAGGCTGAACGTATAGTATTAGCCTCTCCACTTGTTCGTATTAAGGAAAATGATTACATGTCTGTCGCTTTGCGCAGTCATGAAAGTGAGTATCATTGGGCAATGTTAATTGCTTATGGTGATCAATATTGGACAAAGGGAGTTTCTCCAGATGAACCTGACGGATACTTTGAGTGGGAAAAAGAATACAGAGAAAAAAATAATTTGGCAGAAGATAACTTTATTTTTAGTGATTAAGTTAAATAAAAAATTTAAGAAGTAATATCTTGTCAGTTTTATTGTATATTATGGCATTATTATGTTGAGGCATATAGTAATATCTCGTAGTGATCCCTTTTTAAGACTTAAAGCTCCGCTAAGAATTATAATGTAATCATATGCTATAAGTGGATTCGTCTCTGTAAAACCAACGGAAGATTTAATTATTACTTGCGATAAGACAAACTGAGAGGCAAAGGATGAGCACAGTTTACGAAGTTATTTTAGCCCTATATAAAACCACTCGAAGAAATCGACGAAGCGATACCTGCTCATGTGGAGTGGCTTAAAAAGGGGTACGCAGAGGGGATTTTCCTGACATCCGGTAGAGGGATCCCAAGGAACGGTAGTGTCATTCTCGCTAAGTGCGAGAGTCTTGCTTCTCTTGAAGAGCTCTTACGCGAGGATCCTTTTCAGAGGTTAAAGCTTGCGACTGTTGAGATCATTCCCTTTGAACCCAGTATGAAGACAGAACTCTTAGACAATGTGTTTTGACCCCGCAATAAAAAAACACGCCAGGGCGTGGTTTTTTTCATTCAAGACGACTCAGACGTTGAACAGGAAGTTCATCACGTCGCCATCTTTAACGATGTAATCTTTATCGACGGGACATCTTTACCGGCAATGCCCAACGCCCGTCGCCGCGCCGCTGGTCCCGCCGCTGGGATTACGACTACCGTAATAACCTGGTGCGGGAAGTACGGAACGGTAACCCGTTTAACTGGTACCGCTGGCAGTACGACAGAGCCGGGCGCCTGCTCGTTAAGTGCCCGGTCAGGAGCAGTGGCGCTGGGATGCGGCAGGTAACCCGTTAGAGGGCGCTGGAGAGAAGATTGCCCATAACCGGGTCACGCAACTGAACGGTATTCGCTGGCGCTATGACATCCACGGCCGTACCGTAGAGAAGGATAACGGCCAGATCCGGCACTACCGGTACGATGGCGAACACCGCCTGGGGCAAGCTGTTGCGGGAGAGCGAGACGCAGGGATCAGGATATTCTCAGAACCTGCGGATGCAGGGGCAATACCTGGACCGTGAGACAGGACTGCACGACAATCTGTTCCGGTATTATGACCCGGACTGCGGACGGTTTACGCAGCAGGACCCGATAGGGCTGGCGGGGGGGATAAACCTTTACCAGTATGCGCCGAATGCGCTGGGGTGGGTGGATCCGTGGGGGTTGAGCCGTAAATGTAAGGATCCATCTAAAGAAGCTACGAGATGGCAAGGTCAAGGTGATTACAAAGTATAGATGTCTACAAAAACAGGAAACTGAAAAAAGGCACGATTCTGTATGCATTATATCCAAACGGTGATACTCCTCCATCATATGCAGTGACTTATCCAACCGTTAGGCAAAATAAAGGAAATGCTATAGGCTACCATGAAGCACTTCAGGTTAAAATAGATCCTCATCGTACATTAAGAACGCAAGTTAGAGCTTATTATGTAAGTGAGGATATTGATGTAGCATATGGAAGAGCATTGGCTAATGAGATATATGGTCGAGGGGGGGATGCAATTCTTTATCCCTGAGGAATTTAGAAATCTATTGATACCGGGGAAGGTCATTAGCATATGATTAATTTTAAAATTAACGTGGTAAATGGTAAGGTTGAGTTAGACAATAAATGTCTTTTAATACAAAGGGAGGAGGAATTTATAACTTCTGATCTTTACAAATATCTTGAATCAGAAAATAAAATGCAGAAATTAATTCCCCATCATTATACAGTTAATACCGTTCTTTGGTCGGGAAAGGAATTCGAGATTATAATACAACCATTATGCTTCAGTAATTTGCCATTTACGGTGCAATTAATTTATAAAGAGGGAGGGTGTTATAAGGCAATAAATGATTGGAATAAGATTTCTAACATTGATATGCTAAATAAAGAAGTCGAATTTTTATATCAATGGGTGTCGGGTGAATATGATCTTGGCAAACCAGATGAAAAAGAAAAACATAGTATAATGTGGCACTTGGAATGGGGTGATATAACTATTTGCTATGATATTAAATCATTTAATTGCGGTATTTATTTAACGTGGAATTAACTATTAAATAAGGTTGTCATATTGTGCTGATAACCCGCTTGAAGGTTCCGCTGATAAGGTCACGCACAACCGCCTGACGCAGCTGAACGGCATTCGCTGGCGTTATGACATCCACGGCCGCACCGTGGAGAAGGATAACGGCCAGACCCGCTGGCACTACCGCTACGACGGCGAACACCGCCTGACGGGAGTCATCAGCCAGCCGCGGGATCGCAACAAACCGCAGACGCAGGTCAGCTTCCGCTACGATCCGCTCGGTCGTCGCATCAGCAAAACGCGCCGCCAGATGCTGGGCGGACAGCCAACCGGTAAGCCGGTTACCACCCGGTTTGTCTGGGAAGGGTTCCGGCTGCTGCAGGAAGTGCACGGGGATGTGCCGCTGACCTACGTTTACAGCGATCAGGACAGCTACGACCCGCTGGCGCGTATTGACGGCGTTGATGCCCCGGAGATTTTCTGGTTCCACTTCCAGCCGAACGGCACGCGGGAGCGAATTCTGCTCACCATGTTATACCCGTTGAGGTGTGGAAAGAGGAGCAATCATTCTTCAATAATATTGGCATCGGAAAAGACATGAACTCTGCGTTTAATGGTATTAATTTTCCAGGTAGCGCATCAGCGATGAAACAAGATGCAGGGAAAGGTATGGATATCTTCCATAGCAGTAATCATCATAACTATAGTGACATTCTCCGTCGGCGCATTGCTCGTGTTGAGTAACGATATATTTCTGGAAGATTAGATGCTAAAGGGGCGAGGATAGTTATAAGGCGGGTCTAGATTGATATGAAGAATAAAATTTGGATGGGTCATGTTCCCACAAAAAAATCAGGGGAATGAATTAATGTCCTATTATGTGATCATGAATGACTTTGAATCATCACTCATGCCAAGAAATTTACAGGGCATGGTTGATGAAAGATTACAGGTTAATGAAAACTGGGAAATAGAAGGCTCTGCCTTTTCCTTCCCTTATCGAATAACGGACGATGCATGCCCAGACCATATTTATTTGTTGTGCAATAAAAATGTTGGGACTTTGAAATTTGACTATTATAATAAAGACTTTGGACACTTGATGGATAAGTCTTTATTTTCAATTTTTGAAAATTATAAGCACAATGTTTTTTTTGGCCGAGATATAACACCAGTTTCGATTGGGAATGGTCAAGTTCTTCGGGATGATTTTAAATATGTATATTTTCCAGGCGGCGATGTTATAGATAAGGATAAATCTATTCTCGAAGAGGATAAGTTCGGAGATACCATACCTTTTAAAATAGAATTCAAGGATGATGCGCTAGAAAATGATATACTTTCGTTGAACGACACATTGTTAGGTGGTTTTATCATTGTTAAACAAGAGGTCAAGGAAGTTATAGACAGTAAAGGATTCCGGGGGTTGAAACTTGTTCCACTGGAAAATGCTTTAGACGTTTTCTGTGAAGATTATTTCTACGAAATAGACTCAAATCGTAAAAGAAAGGGCAATAAACTACCTTAATATTGAAGGGTGTCGTGACATTATTGATTCTTTGTTTTTTTTAATGGCGCGAAGAAGTTCTTTGGATTATGAGTACATTTTTCAACTATGGATATAGTAATTTTAAGAGTTTAACTCTTAAAGAGGAATAATGCGTATAAAAAATACTATCCAAGACTTTGTCAACAAATTCAAAATGAATGATTTAAATATGGGAGAGATAGACTATGCAGACGATGAAAATGAAACTTCTTTTCCTGTAAATTTAAATGGTGAAATTCGATTTTTTTATAGCCATTTGATTTTAAATGACCACCCAACATTTGATGGTGCATTCATTATACAGATTGTTGAGCCCCAAGAGCTTAATAAAATGTTATCAGGCTGGCGAGTTCAAAATGACACGACCTGGCGCGATGAATATATAATCTTTGCTGAACGAAATGGAGATGTTCTTTTTTGTGATACCCAAAATATCACATCTCCTGTTTATGGTAGTATTCAAAAAAGAAATTTCATTATTTCCAATTCGTTAGCCGACTTTTTGGATGCTTTTTGTTCTGCCATTGAGATAGAACAAAGTAAATATGATGGTGATGCTACAGATGATGATTTTAATTTCAGAGAGGACTTTCTGGAAGATATCGATTTAATGCTAAAAAGCAAGCTTAAGGATGTTGAGGCAGAAGGTTTTAAGCAATTCTTTTTTGGCTAGGTTAATAATAAAAACTAACACTTTTAGAACCCTCCTTACTTCTGACAACATTTTTCGCTTAAAACCACTTTTATATAGGCAAGGAGGTCTCTTTTCGATTGATAATGAATAAGCATATGAAAAACGGTTTCGATAAATTTGATGAAAAAGTTACATCTCTTGTAGAAAAAGGAAACGAGTTCCATTTAAATGGGCCTCACCTAGTGAAGTTGCTGATCAGATGTGGAAAATGACAACAAAAACAGATGGTAAGTCGATTATTCTCAAATTGGGTGATGGAATAAAAAAGTACTGGAGTAATATTGTTATGAATACTAAAGGAATAAATACTAGAGACGATTTTATTAAATTTCTTGAGAATTTATCTTCAAATGCCAGAAATAATCGAAGTGAGTGGGAGAGCAAAGACTTACCCTCATATTTTGAATCGATGGCATCTTGGGTTGAAGATATGGATGGATATTATTTAAATCAAAAATTACCTGTTCCAGAAAATGTTAACTGGACATTTATTGCAGATGTTTTAATGGCTGCAAGAGTTTATGAATAATATTCAATAATAATTGGCCGGGAAGAGCATCAAATCTTCCCGGATTTTTATTATTTAACGTGTTAAAAAGTATGATGGCGTCCGAATCGTTCCGATGACCCGATAGGTTTAAGTGGCGGTATAAATACTTACGTTTACGCCACTAATCCGTTGAATGGGGTTGATCCATTAGGATTGAAAGCGAAGTGTGCACCGACTCGATAAAATGACCATAACCAGGCGGCATTTGGTAGGCAGTGGCAAGGAAGAGGGATTTATCAAGGCCGTTATTCTTGGTCAAACACAATGCTTAAAGAAGGCGATATTGTTTATGGTGGAGCACCTGGGCAGTCAGGATTTTATTTCGACAAAGCCACTTTAGAAGCTGCTAATGGTAGTCGACAAAAATTATGGGAAAGTTTACAAGTTCTACCTCATGAAAAATATGGGTTTAGAAGTAAGATTCAGATGTATAGAGTCAAACGAGATGCTATTGCTGGTACGGGACAAGCTTTGTCACCAGATACTGAAATGTTAGGAAGCGGTGGCGGTACCCAATTCTTCCTTTCGAATTATAAAAAAGTTCTGGAACCTATTGGTCTTCCATTTGATATTGGAATGTGAAAATGAATTTTGACGCAGAAACTGGTGTTCTTAAATTTAATAAAAGGGTTCTATTAGGACCAGGAGTTACTAAGACAGAGTTGTTTAATAATACAAATGTAAGGTGGGAGGGGTGGCCTGAAAAAAAAGACAATAAAACAGTCTCATACAGAACTATCCTTAAAGGTGACCATGAGTTCGGAGATATATATCTAATAATTGACTTCTTGGTTCCCAATGATCCTAACTCAATAATTCGTAGTTGGCGCTTCGCCCCAGAAAAATTATTGATGGGAAAACAGAATAGACCCGAAGGGAAAGTCACCCGATGTTTAAGGGAATGGTTCAAAACTAAATCTACTATTGTTCTTCCTGTATCAAGGGAGTGGGGACATGTTGATGCTGCTTATGACCCTCATAACCTAACAGGAACAATTCTCTGCCACTATTGCTTAGACCCTCATGAATTGTAAGTGGAGAACTGGTAAAATATATGATTCAATTGAAGTTACTTATATGACTATATCATAGTGTTTCCAATATAAATTGGACAGTTGCCATCCTAAGCTAGAAAATAAAAAGGTATAAGCCATTTTGTTGACATAGATGTTACTGGCCTGGATGTAATTGAACCCCGGAAAAATACCTTCTTTATCTTAAACACAAAAGATCTTGATGTCTCCGAAAGAATTGTTAAAAGTGCGAGGAGTTGTGGTTGATGTGAAAAAATACTATAAAGGTAACGTTGATTTTATTGCAGGTGAAGGAATTATTCTCAATGAATTCATAGGGGAGGTGGCCACACGACAAATAAATATTATAGATGGCGATTGTTATGCATCTTCCTCTTTGCTAGATAAAAACGATAAAGTTGGTTTTCTGCTGTATGATGGTAAAAAAAGCGATCTGGACTTAAGTGATGCTGAAGAAATTTCGAATGAGGAATTTGAAACTTTCTGGAAAACATCAACGAGTTCATTGCAAGAAAAAAAACAAATAAAGCTCTTGTCTGGAAATGCTGTGGAACCTTTGAAAAAATCCATAGTTATTGCTCACATTGTGAATAATAAAGGGAAATGGGGTAAAGGCTTTGTTCTGTCTCTTTCAAATAAATATCCTTCTGCAAAGGAATACTATCTCAATAGCTTCAATGGAAATAACATCCCAGAATTAGGTACGGTTGATTTTGTCTTGGTTGATGCTAAAGAACAGATATTTATTGCTAATATGTATGCACAAGATGGTATTAAGAAAAATGTCAATGACAAAAATCAATACGTATGTTATGCATCCCTGGAAGTTTGTCTTGAAAAGTTATCTGACTTTGCTTTAGTAAATCGCCTTTCAGTACAAATGCCAAGAATAGGCGCTGGCCTCGGTGGAGGTGATTGGGATGTTATAGAGTCATTGATACTTAAAAAGATTTGCTATAAGATGATCGATTGCAATGTAATAATTTTATAATATAAAATGATAATTTAATAATGCATTTTATTGAATTCGATTGTTGCTTAGAAAAGGATTTTTAATTAAAAGGACAGGCGCTTGAGTATGAAAATATCTATAACAAATACTATTGAAAAAGGAAACGAGTTACACGACAGCCAAAAATACGCCGAGGCTTTAGAACAATACCAAAAGGCCTGGCAAGCTCTTCCTGAACCAAAGTCCGAATCAGAATTTGCCAACTGGATCTCTGCATGCATGTACAGCGCATATTTTGATCTTGCGGATTACGTTGAGGCAAAGAAATGGGGAGAGACGGCTTTACGGACACGTGGATCGGATATAGACACTGCACCGTTAATCGACTTGGGTATGGTCTGTTACGAGTTGAATCAATTCGATGAAGCGTATAAATATTTTAACGATGCTTATAACTACGGCAAAGAGCGTGCTTTTCAGGATAGACCTAAAAAATATCTTGAGTTCTATCTGCGTAAGAAGGCGTAAGAAGGCGTAAGAACAGTAATTTATACCTTTCAAAACAAATCAAACGTTAAATAAGAAGTGAAGCATTACGTCCCATTCACTATGTAATATTCTTCTCTGGCACGCATTTTCCTGCTTCCTTCGTTCCTTGTTCACCATGTTCTCGACAGACTGTCAGTATAACAGCGACGAACTCCCCCGTGAGAACTGTCGCCCCTATGACTGCTGACCACCCGCAGCGAGTACGACCGTCTCGGCCGCCTGCATCGCCTGGATGTCTTCATCGTCAACGCCCAGCGCCCAGCGCCCAGCGCCCGTCGCCGCGCCGCTGGTCTTGCGCTTGCATTACGACAGCGCCCGGCACCTTCTGGTTCAGGACGTCACGCTGCCGGGCCAGGAGCAATGGCGCTGGGATACGGCCGGTAACCCGTTAGAGGGCGTTGGAGAGAAGAATGCCCATTCCAGACCAGATCTGTTAGATGGGGAAGGCAACAAAATACTAAATACAAAAGGTTTACCGATAAAAACTCGACAATATGAATTTAGGGACTCAAATAACAAGCCTGTTTTTATCCAGGAACATAGTTTAGGGCATGATAAAGCAACCTCAGGTCATGGTGCTGAACCTCATTTCACTGTTAGGCCGCCTCAAAATTTGAATACAGGTAGCGTTCCGGGTAGTCATGGTCATTATAATTTCGAGAGTTGATAAATGTGGTTTGACAACGCAATAGGGAAAGAAAAAATTAATTTCATGTTTGATGGGGAGTTAAGCATGGAATTAGTCGAGTTCGATGGTTTTACCTTCGAAAGGTTTTCTGATATTTCATGTCGATTTTTTACAAGAAAAATCCCATCTTGCTACCCAAAAAAATGGAAAGAGAGTGAATTCAATGCCCTTTGTATTGTGTTGACATTTGGGGATGTAGTTGAACTTGATGTTAAAGGAATGAAGGTGGGTTTTGTTTGCTCTCCTGTAATTATTTCAACAGAAAATTATAGTAAAATATCTATAACAGATGAAAAATTAAATTTCCATTGTCAATCAAAATTTCTTACAATTGAAGGTATCACACCTTATCTGGACGAGCGTTGGGATTGACGAGAATAAAGATGTAGAGCTAATAAATGCATATATGTTTTATGCACGCCATTTGAATTTTTATTATTGTTTTTTTGCGTGTGAGTTATCAACTTTTAGTAAAGTATTATCCCCACTGCAATCGTTATTCATTTACGCTGCGAGATGACCGCGAGTTGAAGCAATCCAACTACGACAGAGGTGGGATATTCAGTATGGTCACAGCGATTACGGCTTTCCTGATTTACCGTATCGTCGAGGCATCTCTCTCTCTCTCTACAATGTACAATGTTTATGATCAGCGAAGTTAACCCTCCCGTGGGTATTAAAGTTACCTGTAATACGACTACCGCAATAACCTGGCACGGTAAGAGCGGGACGGTTGCCTGCTTGAAGGATCTGCAGAGAAGGTCACGTACAACCGCCTGAAGGAAGTGATCAGCCAGCCGCGGAATCGCAACAGGCCGCAGACGCAGGTCAGCTTCCGCAACGACCCGCTCGGACGCTGCATTAGCAAAACGCGCCAGCAGAGGCTGGGCGGACAGCAAATCGCCAAGCCCCTCGCCACCCGGTTTTTCTGGGAAGGGTTCCGCCTGCTGCAGGAGTTGCATGGAGACGTGCCGGTGATCTACGTCTAAAGCGACCAGGACAGCTACGACCCGCTGGCGCGTGATGCCCCGGAGATCTTCTGGTTCCACTGCCAGCCCAACGGCACGCCAGAGCGGATGACGGATATCGAAGGGCAGGTGCGCTGGGAAGGGGTGAACAACGCCTGGGGCAAGCTGTTGCAGGAGAGCGAGACACAGGGAGCAGGATATTCTCAGACCTGCGGATGCAGGGGCAACACCTGCATCGCGAGACAGGGCTGCACGACAATTTGTTCCGGTATTACGACCTGGGCTGCGGACGGTTTACGCAGCAGTACCCTATAGGGCTGGCGGGGGGGATAAATCTTTACCTGTATGCGTTGAATGCGCTGGGGTGGGTTGATCCGTGGGGGTTGAAATGCAAGTTAAAAAAATGACTTACTGCCTGGACAATCACATCACTTAAATCAGGATGCTACATTCCGTGACATTATACCTACTAATAGTGGAGCGGCGATCAAATTAGAAGGTAATGCGTTTACTCCACCAGGTACTCCGCACTATGAAGCTCATAAATCTTTAGAACAGTTTTGGAATCAATTTAGGAAAGGCGGCGCTTCATACCGAGAAATGCCTTCCAACCTCCAATATACTCAGGCATTGAAGCATTCACTGGAGGCGGCAGGATTACCAGCAAATCAGGTTAAAGAAGCTGTAAGGTATAGTATTCAAAATCGAATAGAACATGGTGCGCTTGGTGGCATGAACGTACCTAGGATCTCCGGAAGAATAAATCAGGTTAAAACATGAAAATATCCCAGTTAGCAATAGACAGGTTAAATAAAATTAATTGGTTTGTTAATCTTGGTATGGCGACGACACTCCCCGGGGTTATCCAAACTAAGTCCCTTAGCTTATTTATAAAAGGCTTGAAAAGTGATGAATGGGAAAGTTTCACTTTGGAGGCTGGTAATGAAATAACGGGTTTTCTCGCAAAAAAACATACTGGCAAATATCAATACTGGAACTCTTTGGTCAAAGACGCTAAGAAAGTTGTGGAGAATGATATTATCCCAAAAATCACCTTCCCAGAGTCTGAGATAGTTACAATGACTGAGAGCTTAAAATGGGACCTTATGAATTTCTTGCTTGAAGATGCGTATAGTTCTCTACTACAAGAGCCATTCTTTTTTGACGGATTAATTAGTGTTTATGAAGCTGGGCATATGCCCTGTGGATGGTCAGGTACTTGGCCAGCGGGAAAACTGGTTATTTATTGATACATTGCCCGCAATAAAAAATCCACGCTAAGCTTGGATTATTTCATTCAAAACAAATCAAACGTTAAACAAGAAGTTCATCACGTCGCCATCTTTAACGATGTAATCTTTATCGACGGGACATGTTTACCGGCAATGCCCAGCGCCCGTCGCCGCGCCGCTTGGAGTACGATTATCGCAATAACCTGGTGCGGGAAGAACGGGACGATAACCCGTTTAACTGGAACCGCTGGCAGTACGACAGCGCCGGGGCCTGCTCGCTCAGGACGGCTCGCTGCCCGGTCAGGAGCAGTGGCACTGGGATGAGGCTGGTAACCCGTTAGAGGGCGCTGGAGAGAAGATTGCCCATAACCGGGTCACGCAACTGAACGGTATTCGCTGGCGCTATGACATCCATGGCCGTACCGTAGAGAAGGATAACGGCCAGATCCGCTGGCACTACCGGTACGACGGCGAACACCGCCTGGGGCAAGCTGCTGCGGGAGAGCGAGACGCAGGGATCAGGATATTCCCAGAACGAGCGGATGCAGGGGCAACACCTGCATTGTGAGAGAGTTGCACGACAATCTGTTCAGGTATTACGACCCGGACTGCGGACGGTTTACGCATCAGGACCCGATAGGGCTGGCGGGGGGATAAATCTTTACCAGTATGCGCCGAATGCGCTGGGGGGGGATCCTATAGGTTTAACCGCTTGCAAAAATGGAAGCCCTAAACGGTCAGTGAGAAACATGTCATTTGCTGACTGGATTAAAAGAAAGGCAAAAGGTGGGAATAATGCCCATGTGTATTTAGGATTTAGAATCACTGAAGAAGGCTAAATCGCGGTCATGCACGGAGCATAGAATAAGCAGTTATTCACAATAATTCCCATTTTGAAAATTCTATCAATAGCATAAGTCCTACAAGAAAGTTATACTCGGATGCTGTTTTGTGGGGTGGAAACTGGCTTAAAAACAATGGGATTAATGTAAAATGGCCGACAGACTTACAGTAGTGTCAGGAAATGAAAAGCAAAAAAAGTGGCCAAAAGAAGGCGATGTTTTTTACTTCCAGTTAAATGATGATCGATTAGGCTATGGTATGGTCGCCCTGGGTAAAATAGATGTCGGCCCATTCAAAAATGCTATAGTTATATATATATATGACTATTTTACATCTTCGCTTCAAGAAGATGCTGTATTGGCAAAAGATAATTTGCTATTGCCACCAATTATTACTGATAATTCATGTTGGAAAAACGGTTATTTCGTAACGTTTAAAACTATCGAAACGAGCGAAGTGGATATTTTACCACGGCATTATTTTAAAAATCCTGTCAGAAATAAAATATATGATCAGCATGGAGTGCCAATTGAATCGCCGACTGAGAATATACCAGTCGGTGAAGAGTCGATTCAATTCTGTAAAAGCATTATAAAATCAATAGAAAGCTTTGTTAACTAATAGGCTAGACCGGGGAGGTATTTCCGGTCTTTGCTTACGCAATGAGAAAAATCATAAGCATACAAACAGATACTACCACTTTAGTTATTTATGATTTGATGTCATTAAAGCATAGAATAAATGAAGGCGTAGATTGGTGGAGTCTTCCAGAAGATGAAGTAGAAGAGGTAAATAAAGGGAGTGTATTATTTCTCAATCTTGGGGATGATGGCGTCTATAAAGTCAACATTAAAAAAACTTACCTAAAAACATGTTTAGAATGAGTGACGGAAAACACTTCCAGAAAGCGAACAGACAATTATATTATAAAATGAATAATGACCCATCATATAGAGCTTCCCTTGAGGAAAAATTCCCGGGAATATTTGAAAAGGTTTCACCAGGTAAGCGTGGCGCGCTCCTAAGAACAGCTCCAACAGGTTCTGGTTGGGAAACAACTTGGCATCATCATGAGCGAGTTGGTGGGTTGTTACAATTGGTTGATTGGCCAGATCATAACTCAAGGCATCTGGATTATGACCCGAAAGGATATGGTGGAAGAAAAACTTGGGGGGGTCACGATGCAGATAATTGTGAGGGTATAATGAATACATATACATCTATAGATGAATTAATAGCAAGTCTTTCTCAGTTAGAGCCTGGTGAATGGATTTATACTAATATAAACACATGGGAAGCACGGCCTGAAGATACTCACTTCTTTTATATTTCTTGGGATTACATCCAAAGTTTGGAGAATGACGAAATATACCTTGATGAAGAGGATCTGGAAATGCCCTTAGCAGTAGAAACTTTTTCTTTGAAAGGATGGATGTTAGTCAGTTCTTTGAACTATATTGTGAAGAATAAAAATAGTGGAGGTCATGGGAATAAATGGTTTATCGATGAAGTAAATTATTATAGGGAAAATGACATATATAGAACATGATTTTAATAATGATGAGCAGTTCGCTTAATTAAGCAACCAATTCAAAATGCCTTGACAAAAGCCCACGCTCTGTCGTTTCTGGAATGCGGGGCGGAAAAGCTCCAGTAGCGCATGATACACAGTGAAGCGGGAAAAATAGATCTTATGTCCTAGACCAGAGAACCCCTATCCAACATGGAGGCGGTATTTATGATGATTGATAATCAAGTAATCGTTACAACAAAATATCACCTTGACATTCTAGATCGTGCTTATCATTTTTGAGGTATAATATGCAAAGACAAGTGCTTATCGAACTAATAAGGAAAATCCAACACTGCGAAGGGACAGAAGAAGAAGCGGATAATGACATCGACCTCCTTTGTAGAAGTGTCGCAGATCCTCAGGCAGCTAATTATATTTATTATGAAGAACTCAGCGCAGAAGAAATTGCGGATAAAATTATAAGTTATAAACCACTTCAATTATAAGTAGTATTCGGGGGGCGCAATGAGTCCCCCATATTGAAAAAAACCATCCCAAAGCTTGGTTTTTTTTCATTCAAAACAAATCAAACGTTAAACAAGAAGTTCATTACGTCGCCATCTTTAACGATGTAATCTTTATCGATGGGACAACTTTACCGGCAATGCCCAGCGCCCGTCGCCGCTGGTCCCGCCGCCTGGAGTACGATTATCGCAATAACCTGGTGCGGGAAGAACGGGACGATAACCCGTTTAACTGGAACCGCTGGCAGTACGACAGCGCCGGGGCCTGCTCGCTCAGGACGGCTCGCTGCCCGGTCAGGAGCAGTGGCGCTGGGATGCGGCTGGTAATCCGTTAGAGGG
>ERZ1026878.1363-NODE-1363-length-14788-cov-6.781647_pt1 | contig 14788 bp, 9 predicted proteins | sample MGYA00380169_ERZ1026878 | MGnify/ENA primary metagenome ERZ1026878 (study PRJEB33269, sample SAMEA4719805) | human gut metagenome | biome: human-associated habitat; feature: organic feature; material: feces | place: Cameroon | collected 2013-10 ...
GAAGGCATCAGCGCGCTGCGTGACGAGTCTGATAAAGACGGGATGCGCATCGTGATTGAGATTAAACGCGACGCGGTGGGTGAGGTTGTGCTGAACAATCTGTACTCCCAGACTCAGCTTCAGGTCTCCTTCGGTATCAACATGGTTGCACTGCACCATGGTCAGCCGAAGATCATGAACCTGAAAGAGATCCTGAGCGCGTTCGTGCGTCACCGCCGTGAAGTGGTGACCCGCCGTACGATCTTTGAACTGCGCAAAGCGCGTGACCGTGCCCATATCCTTGAAGCGCTGGCGGTTGCGCTGGCCAACATCGACCCGATCATCGAGCTGATCCGTCGCGCGCCAACCCCGGCGGAAGCGAAAACCGCACTGATTTCCCGTCCGTGGGATCTGGGCAACGTTGCGGCGATGCTGGAGCGTGCGGGTGATGACGCGGCGCGTCCTGAGTGGCTGGAGCCTGAGTTTGGCGTGCGTGACGGTCAATACTACCTGACTGAACAGCAGGCCCAGGCGATTCTGGATCTGCGTCTGCAGAAACTGACCGGCCTTGAGCATGAAAAACTGCTCGACGAATATAAAGAGCTGCTGGAGCAGATTGCCGAGCTGCTGCACATCCTGGGCAGCGCAGAGCGCCTGATGGAAGTGATCCGTGAAGAGCTGGAGCTGGTCCGCGATCAGTTCGGCGATGAGCGTCGCACCGAAATCACCGCCAACAGCGCGGACATCAACATCGAAGACCTGATCAACCAGGAAGACGTTGTTGTGACCCTGTCTCACCAGGGCTACGTGAAGTACCAGCCGTTGACCGACTACGAAGCACAGCGTCGTGGCGGTAAGGGCAAGTCTGCGGCACGTATTAAAGAAGAAGACTTTATTGACCGTCTGCTGGTGGCGAACACCCATGACACGATCCTCTGCTTCTCCAGCCGGGGTCGTCTGTACTGGATGAAAGTCTATCAGCTGCCGGAAGCGAGCCGTGGCGCACGTGGTCGTCCAATCGTTAACCTGCTGCCGCTGGAAGCGAACGAACGTATCACCGCCATTCTGCCGGTACGCGAGTACGAAGAGGGCGTGAACGTCTTTATGGCGACCGCCAGCGGTACCGTGAAGAAAACCGCGCTGACCGAATTCAGCCGTCCACGCTCTGCCGGTATCATCGCGGTGAACCTGAACGAAGGCGACGAGCTGATTGGCGTCGATCTGACCTCGGGCTCCGATGAAGTCATGCTCTTCTCTGCTGCCGGTAAAGTGGTGCGCTTCAAAGAAGACGCCGTTCGCGCAATGGGCCGTACCGCGACGGGCGTTCGCGGTATCAAGCTGGCGGGCGAAGACAGCGTCGTTTCGCTGATCATTCCGCGCGGTGAAGGAGCCATCCTGACCGTCACGCAGAATGGTTATGGTAAACGTACGGCGGAAGGGGAATACCCAACCAAATCTCGCGGCACGCAGGGCGTTATCTCTATCAAGGTGACCGAGCGCAACGGTTCCGTTGTTGGCGCGGTGCAGGTAGACGACGCGGATCAGATCATGATGATCACCGATGCCGGTACGCTGGTGCGTACTCGCGTTTCTGAGATCAGCGTCGTGGGTCGTAACACCCAGGGTGTGATCCTCATCCGTACTGCGGAAGATGAAAACGTGGTAGGTCTGCAGCGCGTTGCTGAGCCAGTGGATGACGAAGAGCTCGACTCCATCGACGGTAGCGTCGCGGAAGGTGATGATGATATCGCGCCGGAAGCCGACACCGATGATGATGCAGCGGACGACGCTGACGAGTAATGTCTCCTGATGCAAAAAAGGGCCGGATTCCGGCCCTTTTCTTTTGCACAAGCAGAGAAGTCAACGTTGCGACCTGGCGCGTTTACCGCTACCTTAACCACATTCTTTTGACCCCGACGGCGGAGCCTCGCCCCTTTGAAATACCTCGTCTCCTTTCGTACTACGCTGAAAGTTTCTCGCTATCTGTTTCGGGCGCTGGCGCTCCTGCTTTGGCTGCTGGTAGCCCTGTTCTCGGTGTTTTACATCGTTAACGCGCTGCACCAGAAAGAAGCGGAGATCCGCCAGGAGTTTAATTTAAGCTCCGACCAGGCCCAGCGCTACATTCAGCGAACGTCTGACGTGATGAAGGAGCTGAAGTATATTGCCGAAAATCGCCTCACGGCGGAAAACGGTATTCTGGCGCTTCGCGGCCGGAGTGATAAAACCGAAGTCCCGGACTTCCAGCCCCTGTTCCCGGATTCCGATTGTTCCACGCTGAGCAACACCTGGCGCGGGTCGCTGGAATCACTTGCCTGGTTCATGCGTTACTGGCGTGATAATTTCTCCGCCGCCTATGACCTGAACCGTGTATTCCTGATTGGCAGTGAAAATCTCTGCATGGCGGATTTTGGCCTGCGCGATGTGCCCGTTGAGCGTGATGATGCGCTGAAAAGCCTGCATGAACGTATCGTGAAATATCGCAATGCGCCGCAGGACGAGCGCGGGAATAACATCTTCTGGGTTAGCCAGGGCCCGCGTACGGGCGTGGGCTATTTCTACGCCCTGACCCCGGTCTATCTCGGCAATCGCCTGCAGGCACTGCTGGGGATTGAGCAGACCATTCGCATGGAAAACTTCTTTACCCCTGGCAGCCTGCCCATGGGGGTGACCATTCTGGATGAAAACGGTCATCAGCTGATCTCCCTTGCCGGACCCGATAACCGTTTAAACGTTGAACCGCAATGGATGCAGGAGCGGTCATGGTTTGGTTATACCTCGGGCTTCCGCGAGCTGGTGCTGAAGAAGAGTCTGCCGCCCTCTTCGTTGAGTATTGTCTATTCGCTGCCGGTGGACATGGTGCTTGAGCGGATACGCATTCTTATCATGAATGCCATTCTGCTGAACCTGCTGGCGGGCGGCGCGCTGTTTACCCTGGCACGCATGTATGAGCGAAAAATCTTTATTCCCGCCGAAAGCGACGCCCAGCGACTGGAGGAGCACGAGCAGTTTAACCGTAAGATTGTTGCCTCGGCCCCGGTGGGGATCTGCATTCTGCGTACCCAGGACGGGACAAATATTCTGAGTAACGAGCTGGCGCATAACTACCTGAACATGCTGACGCATGAGGACCGGCAGCGGTTGACGCAGATTATCTGCGGTCAGCAGGTTAACTTTGTCGACGTGCTCACCAGTACCCATACCAACCTGCAGATCAGCTTTGTCCATTCCCGCTATCGCAATGAAAACGTGGCGATTTGCGTGCTGGTGGATGTCTCTGCGCGTGTGAAGATGGAAGAGTCGTTGCAGGAGATGGCCCAGGCCGCAGAGCAGGCCAGCCAGTCGAAATCGATGTTCCTTGCGACGGTCAGTCACGAGCTGCGCACGCCGCTGTACGGGATTATTGGTAACCTCGATCTGCTGCAGACGAAAGAGCTGCCGAAAGGGGTCGACAGGCTGGTGACGGCGATGAACAACTCCTCCAGTCTGCTGCTGAAAATCATTAGCGATATTCTCGACTTCTCTAAAATTGAATCTGAGCAGCTAAAAATCGAACCGCGGGAGTTCTCACCGCGCGAGGTGATGAACCATATCAGTGCCAACTATCTGCCGCTGGTGGTGCGTAAACAGCTGGGGCTTTACTGCTTTATCGAACCGGATGTACCGCTGACGCTGCACGGCGATCCGATGCGTCTGCAGCAGGTTATCTCTAACCTGCTCAGCAACGCCATTAAATTCACCGATATCGGCTGCATTGTGTTGCACGTCCGCCGGGCGGGGGATTACCTGAGCATCCGCGTGCGCGACACGGGGGTGGGCATCCCGGCGAAGGAAGTGGTTCGTCTGTTTGACCCGTTCTTCCAGGTGGGAACCGGCGTGCAGCGTAACTTCCAGGGCACCGGACTGGGGCTGGCGATTTGTGAGAAGCTCGTCAGCATGATGGACGGCGATATCTCGGTGGATACCGAGCCCGGCATGGGTAGCCAGTTCACTATCCGTATTCCGCTCTATTCGGCGCAGTATCCGGCGAAAGCGACGGTTGACGGGCTAAGCGATAAGCGCTGCTGGCTCGCGGTGCACAATGCCTCGCTGAATGATTATCTGACGGCACTGCTGACCCACAGCGGCGTGCGGGTCTCGGGATATGAAGGCCAGACGCCGGACGTCGACGATGTGCTGATTACCGACGAGATGCTGGAACAGCCGTGGCAGGGAAGAGGCGTGGTGATGTTCTGTCGTCGCCATATTGGCATCCCGGTTGAACGTGCGCCAGGGGAGTGGGTACACAGTGTCGCAACGCCGCATGAGCTGTTGAGCCTGCTGGCGCGCATCTACAAGGTGCAGCTGGAAGAGAGCGACAGTGCGGGCGGGTTGCCCTCACCGGAGGCGCTGGCGTCGGTGAATGACGATATGATGATTCTGGTGGTGGATGACCATCCGATTAACCGCCGCCTGCTGGCTGACCAGCTCGGATCGCTTGGCTATCAGTGCAAAACCGCGAATGACGGCGTGGATGCGCTGAATGTGCTGAGTAAAAATCACATTGATATCGTCCTTAGCGACGTCAACATGCCTAACATGGATGGTTACCGTCTGACGCAGCGCATCCGACAGCTTGGCCTGACGCTGCCGGTGGTGGGCGTCACGGCGAATGCGCTGGCCGAGGAGAAGCAGCGCTGTCTGGAGTCAGGCATGGACAGCTGTCTGTCGAAGCCGGTGACGCTGGACGTGCTGAAGCAGACATTGTCGATTTACGCAGATCGGGTGAGAAAAACCAGAATATAAAAAAGGCCCGTAAGGGCCTTTTACGTTTTTCCCCCTCTCCCCGTGGGAGAGGGCGGGGTGAGGGCATCAGGCCGCACACCCGTTTGGGATCAATCCTTATCCGTTGCGCTCAGCGTAACGGAGGAGAGATAGTTCAGCAGAGCAATATCGTTGTCCACGCCCAGTTTCATCATTGCTGATTTCTTCTGGCTGCTGATGGTTTTAATACTGCGGTTCAGTTTCTTGGCGATCTCGGTCACCAGGAAACCTTCTGCAAACAGGCGCAGAACTTCGCTCTCTTTTGGCGACAGTCGTTTGTCACCGTAGCCGCCCGCGCTGATTTTTTCCAGCAGACGAGAGACGCTCTCAGGGGTGAACTTCTTGCCTTTCTGCAGCGCGGCGAGCGCTTTTGGCAGATCGGTCGGTGCGCCTTGTTTCAGCACAATCCCTTCGATATCCAGATCCAGCACGGCGCTCAGGATCGCCGGGTTGTTGTTCATGGTCAGAACAATGATCGAGATGTCCGGGAAGTGACGCTTAATATATTTGATGAGCGTGATCCCATCACCGTACTTGTCCCCAGGCATGGAGAGATCGGTAATGAGCACGTGTGCATCAAGCTTTGGGAGGTTATTGATCAGTGCTGTAGAGTCTTCAAATTCACCGACTACATTCACCCACTCGATCTGTTCAAGTGATTTGCGAATACCGAACAGTACAATCGGATGGTCATCGGCAATAATTACGTTCATATTGTTCATGTATTAGGCTACCTTGCTACAGCAAGCTTTTGACGTAGGCGTCAATGTCGCTGATGTATTTTTCAATGCCAGAGGCATCTTTCTCACGAATTAGATGTTCCAGCGTTTCACATAACTGCTTGCCGGGAACCAGATTAAGCATGGCAAACACCCCTTTAAGCCGGTGTGCTGTCTGTGCCAGCGCTGCAAAATCATTCGCAGCGGACTCAGTATACAACCGCTTAACATCATCTGGTACTGTATCAACAAAGAGTGAATAGTATCCGCTGGCGTGAAGCTCGGCATTTTCATTGCCGCCTAACGGTGATTCCGCTATCTCTTCCTGCGCCAGTTGCTCTTCTATTAGTTGTAGTACAGCTTCCTGCATCGCATTGCTTATATTAAAGTTGACGCGCAACTGGCCTGGGCCGATTTTTCGCACGCCTGACTCATCATCGCTTAAAAGCAAGCCTGAGGCAGTAAGATTAGACGGATTATCCGTTAAAAACAGATCAAATTCTTGACTTGCAAGTCTTTCATCCGGCGTGATGCAGGCCGCACCCCAGTTTTCCAGCTGACGAACCACTATATTGCGGATCTCATTTGAGGTCACATCAACCATCACCACGACATCATCCAGCAGACGTTCTTCGTCTTCTTCCTGCGGATTGGCGGCCATTTTCACGTGCAGAGAATAACGGGTGCCGAGGGATTCGCGGGCTTTAATATTCAGGTGGCCGCCAAGCTTACGTGCCAGCTGGTCGCACAGCCAGAAGGTCAGGGCATTGGCTTTGCCGTAACGATCGCTTTGTGTGTCATTCAGGAACGGGAAGTGGAGATTATCAATTTCACTTGTCGTGACACCTTCCCCGGTGTCCAGAATGCGGAACGTCAGGCGATCCTCAGCCGACTCGTCCGTATTCACTTCCAGGGTGATCTTGCCGATCTGCGTGGTGGTGACGGCATACTGAATTATCATCAACAGAATGCGACGCAGCGCTTCTCGATCGCCATGGCGTTCGTCATTCGCGGACAAATGGTTATTGATCAGCAGCTGCAGCCCTTTACGCTTAATCACGGGAAGAACTTCCGGAACCACTTCATCGATCAGATCCTGGATTGAGAAGAGGGTTGGCGTTCCCTTCCAGAAATCATTCTCCAGCATGTTCGCCAGCTGGATCTCATCGACCATACGCACCAGCGAGTCGGCCTGGCAGGCAAGCTGATGGCTTTCGGAGGTATTCAACGCCGCCGCCTGGCTTGCCAGCGCCCTTAACGGCTGCTTGAAGGCATCGCCGATGTTTTGCATAAAGGCGGCACGTCCCTGCTGGTTTTTCTCATACAGCCTTTGCGCCTGCTTGAGCTTTTTATTCACCAGCACTTCCCTGTCCTGATCGCGGATGATGAAGATCTGCGTGCGGGAGGCGACCTGGCTGCGGAACTGACGGATCTCGTACAGTTCATTATTTATGGTGGCCTGAATGACGCCCTGATGCTGATCCGCCATGGTGGTGATGTTCTGCAGGTTAAGATGCGGCAGCAGATGATCGGCAATTTTATTGCTCATCACCGTACGGTTCGCCTCCTGATCGTGAACGAGCACCCCAAGCGGCAGTACGGAAATAATCTCTTCATTCAGCGCGCGGAGTACGCGCAGCTCATTGCTGGTTCCGGCCGGAACCGCAGAAGCGTCGCTCTGGCGCCCCGGCTGGAAACGAAACGTGCTGTAGCCAAACAGGGCCAGCGCTAGCAGGCCAATATTCAGCAGCAGAGGCAAGAGGATATTTTGCAGGGTATCAAGCAGCAGGGTGCCAAACGGCACCTGCCACACCAGACGCATGCCGGTCGAGTTCAGCGACGAGGCAATCTCGATTTTCGAGCCATTAAAGGAGATCGATACGCTCTCTGCGGCCTCTTTATCAGGTGCCGAACGCATATTCTGGGTACTGTTGTCTGGCTCCAGACGGAAGCTGTCGAGCGGCATGTCCGGCGGGATTAAATCATTAATCGGTAAATCGAAGGCCACGACCGTTGCCAGATGCCCCGGCTGGTTAAAGGTGGTACGCAGGGTAAAATAGTGACCATTTTGCCAGGCCAGCCGACGCAGGGACGAGAAGCTCTCCCGTTCATCGAGGGCGTTCGCCTGCTGCAGCATCTCAGCGCGGCGGGAATCAACAATGCTGCCCACGGTTGTCTCTTTAAACCCGGACGAGAGATCTTTTAACGGCAGGGTCGAAATCAGGATCATGCTGTTGTCCTGACCGTTCAGGTAGTACATCGACCACGGCACCGTCTCGGCACCCCAGAGGGTATCCAGATAGGTTGAAATTCGCTGCGTCATCTCAAGTGTGGCGCTGTCGTGAGAGCCAAAAATAAGCGCTTCGGTCTTACGCTGCGGTTTCTCAAGATAATAGACATCCTGCTTAAGCCGCGTCTCCTGAAGTCCGTCGCCGGATGACGAGGCCGGTGCTGCCGCGATGTTGTCGTAAATCTGCCAGGTGGCGTAGCGCCAGGTATCAATGCGCTTGTGTACGGCGTGGGTGATATCAACGACCTGATAGCTCTTATCCTTCAGCCAGGCGTTCACCGCACTCTGGACCATAACGCCCATTGTGACTAACAGCACAACGATCAAAAGAAGAAAGAAACGGGTGATGCTCCCGGGAAGGAGGGAGAATTTGCTCGGGGCGGTAGTTTCAGTCTGACTCATTGATATCTTTAACCCGTTATGGTCGTGCTCTGTGGCGATAGGGCAGTATAAAGGGTAATAACTGAATTTCCAGCGCCACTGTCCTGGAACAGGCGACTTTTTCAACGGACAATATCGTCGCCAGGCGGGCTCCAGACATGTACAAAGTCGCCAGAGTCGTACAAATATGGCGCATCACCAGTCGGCAAATAGCACGAATTAACAAGAAATTAAGTTTTTCGACAATTACGGACTTTCGACAGCGATCCGGCGGACGTTTAGTTAATAGTCGTTACAATTACGCGGCGGTAGCACAAAAAAAGAAAGGTTACGTAAAGAAAGGTAAAAAAAAACCGAATGCGAAGCATCCGGTTGAATTAGGGATAAACAGACATTCAAAACTGAATGACGGTAATAAATAAAGTTAATGATGATAGCGAGAGATATTTTAGAGATTAGGCGCGATCTTGTTTTGTCATTCAGTGCGGTAACGTATTTTATTGTAACTTGTTGATATTAATGTGGTGATTTTCTCGTTTGATTATAAGTGCTAAATTTCTAAGCTATTTGTGCTTTGTAAAAGTTCCTTCCTGTTTACATTTTGAAACATGTTGATAGATAAATGAAACATCTTCAAAGTTTTCGTATCATATTCGCATTGGATTATTCTGTAATTTTGCGGAGAATGAAATTGCCGACTGGTTAATGAGGGTTAACCAGTAAGCAGTGGCAATTATAAGGCATATAACAGAGGGTTAATAAAATGAAAGTTAAAGTACTGTCCCTCCTGGTACCAGCTCTGCTGGTGGCAGGCGCAGCAAATGCGGCTGAAATTTATAACAAAGACGGCAACAAATTAGATCTGTACGGTAAAGTGGATGGTCTGCACTATTTCTCCGATGACGACAGCGTTGATGGCGACCAGACCTACATGCGTCTTGGTTTCAAAGGCGAAACCCAGGTTAACGATCAACTGACCGGTTACGGTCAGTGGGAATACCAGATCCAGGGCAACACCTCTGAAAGCGACAACCAGGCCTGGACGCGTGTGGCGTTCGCGGGTCTGAAGTTCGCTGAAGCGGGTTCTTTCGATTACGGTCGTAACTACGGCGTGATCTACGACGTGACCTCCTGGACCGACGTTCTGCCAGAATTTGGTGGAGATACTTACGGTGCAGATAACTTCCTGCAGTCCCGTGCTAACGGCGTAGCAACCTACCGTAACCAGGACTTCTTCGGTCTGGTGGATGGCCTGAACTTTGCTCTGCAGTATCAGGGTAAAAACGGCAGCGTAAGCGGTGAAAACGACACCGGTCGTAGCACCCTGAAACAGAACGGCGACGGCTACGGTGCGTCCCTGACCTATAACCTGGGTGAAGGCTTCAGCATCGGTGGTGCATTGTCTTCTTCCAAACGTACCGCTGACCAGAACGACACGGGTAACCTGGCGCTGAAAGGCGAAGGCGATCGTGCTGAAGTCTATACGGGTGGCCTGAAATACGACGCCAACAACATTTACCTGGCGGCGCAATACTCCCAGACCTATAACGCAACGCGTTTCGGCAACTCTCAGAGCAGCAGCGACATTTACGGCTTTGCTAACAAAGCACAGAACTTCGAAGTGGTCGCTCAGTACCAGTTCGACTTTGGTCTGCGTCCATCCGTGGCTTACCTGCAGTCTAAAGGTAAGGACATCGAAGGCTACGGCGACCAGGATCTGCTGAAATATGTTGATGTGGGCGCGACTTACTACTTCAACAAAAACATGTCTACCTATGTGGACTACAAAATCAACCTGCTGGATGACAAAGAGTTCACCCGTCAGGCAGGTATCAGCACGGACGATATCGTCGCGCTGGGCCTGGTTTACCAGTTCTAATCGTCACACTGTATGACTCAGGGGCCTCACGGCCCCTTTTTTGTGTTTTTTTTAGGCTCTCACAATTCACCCGTTTTGGTGTACTCTTGCCGCCCTGGCATGAGGATAATAATGAATGGACATGACTTTTTTACGCGCCAGCTTCCTGGCAATCCTTTTTTTCCTGACCGCTTGTGACGCTTCCACGCCGGAGACCACCACCGACGCCCCCGCGGCGACGGTGCTCGAAGGCAAAACGATGGGCACTTTCTGGCGCGTCAGCGTAATGAATCTTGATAAGGCACGCGCCGAAGAACTGCGTAGCAAAATTCAGTCACAGCTGGATGCTGACGATCAGTTGCTGTCGACCTACAAAAATGACTCGGCGCTGATGCGCTTTAACCTTTCAAGCAGTACCTCCCTGTGGCCGGTGAGCGAGGCGATGGCCGATATCGTGACCGAGTCCATGCGCGTGGGCTACAAAACTAACGGGGCGATGGACGTGACGGTGGGGCCCCTGGTGAACCTCTGGGGATTTGGCCCCAACAAGCAGCCGGCGACCACGCCCGATCAGGCGGCCATTGATGACGCCCGCGCCCGGACAGGGCTACAGCATCTGACGGTGATCAATCAGTACGGTCAACAGTACCTGCAAAAAGATATTCCCGATCTGTTTGTCGATCTGTCGACAGTAGGCGAAGGTTATGCGGCGGATCATCTGGCTGCGCTGATGGCGCAGGAAGGCATCTCCCGCTATCTGGTATCAGTGGGCGGCGCGTTAGTCAGCCGGGGCATGAACGCCAGCGGCAAACCGTGGCGCGTAGCGATTCAAAAACCGACCGATCAACAAAATGCCGTGCAGGCGATGGTGGACATCAACGGACATGGCATCAGCACCTCAGGGAGCTACCGTAACTATTACGAGCTTGACGGGAAGCGTATTTCGCACGTTATCGACCCGCAGACCGGGCGACCCATTACGCATAATCTGGTGTCGGTGACGGTTATTGCACCGACCGCTCTGGAAGCTGATGCCTGGGACACCGGGTTGATGGTTCTCGGTCCGGAGAAAGCCAAAGAGGTAGTGCGTCAGGAAGGGCTGGCGGTGTATATGATCGTTAAAGAGGCCGACGGGTTTAAAACCTGGCATTCGCCGCAGTTCGCCAGCTTCCTGGTGAATGAAAAAAATTAAAAAGCAAGGTTGCGGGTTTTTAATCTGTGGCGCTCAGGCAGGCTGTATATATGCTTATACGAGGAGCCGATCATGAGAAACCTGACCTTAATGACCGATGAGGATCGCTGGCTGGCCGTGCTGGCCCGCGATCCGCGCGCTGACGATCAGTTTGTCTTCGCTGTGCAGACGACGGGTATTTTCTGCCGTCCGTCATGCCGTGCCCGCCACGCGCTGCGTAAAAATGTCCGCTTTTATCCTGATGCCCACCATGCCGTTCAGGCAGGATTTCGACCATGCAAGCGCTGCATGCCGGACAAGCGCGATCCGCAGGAACAGAAGCTGGCCAAAGTGGAACACGCCTGCCGTCTGCTGGAGCAGGATCCGGCGTTAACCCTGGAGAAGCTGGCGCAGCAGGTTGCCATGAGTCCTTACCATTTCCACCGTCTGTTTAAGTCTGTCACCGGTATGACCCCGAAAGCCTGGCAGCAGGCGGCGCGAGGTCAGCGCCTGCGCGCCGCGCTAGCGCAGGGTGATAAAATTACCGATGCCGTGCTGGCGGCGGGGTTTCCTGACAGCAGTAGCTATTATCGTAAAGCCAACGATGCGCTGGGTATGACGGCGAAGCAGTACCGTAAAGGGGATGCGGCAGTGCGTTATGCCATCGATAATTGCGCTTTAGGACGCTGCCTGGTGGCAGAAAGTGAGCGGGGGATCTGCGCGATCCTGCTGGCTGACACCGATGCGCAATTAATCGAAGAGCTGGCGACGGTGTTCCCAAACGCAGAGCACGCGCCGCTGGACGACGACTTCGTGCAACGGATCCATCAGGTAATTGCCAGTATTGATAACCGTTCTGTACCGCTTGCGCTGCCGCTGGATATTCGCGGGACGGCGTTCCAGCAGCGGGTCTGGCAAGCCCTGCGAACTATCCCCTGCGGTGAAACGGCAAGTTACCAGCAGGTGGCGCAGGCGATTGGTCAGCCCAACGCGGTACGCGCCGTTGCCGGTGCCTGTGCGGCAAACACGCTGGCGATTGTGATCCCCTGTCATCGTGTTGTTCGCAACGACGGCGCGCTGTCAGGTTATCGGTGGGGGACAGCGCGAAAAGCGTTATTACTGAAACGTGAGGCGAAACGCCGGGAGGGATAATGCTCGATCTTTTTGCGGATGCTGAACCCTGGCAGGAGCCGCTGGCGCCGGGGGCGGTCATCCTGCGCCGCTTTGCACTTTCCCGTGCGGCGGCGCTGCTGGAGGGTATTGACGAGGTCACGGCGGTTTCACCGTTTCGTCACATGGTCACGCCGGGCGGCTACACCATGTCGGTTGCGATGGCTAACTGCGGTGAACTGGGGTGGGCGACCAACGAACGCGGCTATCTGTATGCGCCGAACGACCCCGCAACCGGCCAGCCGTGGCCTCCCATGCCTGCGGTTTTTCAGACGCTGTGTCACGATGCTGCCGTCGCCGCGGATTATGCCGACTTCCGTCCTGATGCCTGCCTGATTAACCGCTACGCCGTTGGTGCAAAGCTTTCGCTGCATCAGGACAAGGATGAACCCGATCTGCGCGCGCCTATCGTCTCGGTATCGTTAGGTCTGCCCGCCGTGTTCCAGTTTGGTGGGTTACGCCGCAACGATCCGCTCAAACGCATCATGCTGGAACATGGCGATGTGGTGGTGTGGGGCAGGGAGTCGCGGTTGTATTATCACGGCATTCAGCCGCTGAAACCCGGCGTTCACCCCCTGACGGGTGAGTACCGTTATAACCTGACGTTCCGCCAGGCGGGTTTTAGTAAACAAAAATAAGAATTATTCTTGATGTACACGCCGGGCAGTTTACACTGCTGGCTGATTTTTATTGTCCGGATTGCCTGCATGCAACTACTTCTCCTTGTCTGGCGTCAGTATCGCTGGCCGTTCATGGCCGTCATGGCGCTAAGCCTCGCCAGCGCCGCACTGGGTATTGGCCTGATCGCGTTTATCAACGTGCGTTTGATTGAAATGGTCGACACATCACTCGCCGTATTGCCGGAATTTCTTGCCCTGCTCATGCTGTTGATGGCAGTCACGCTCGGCTCTCAGCTGGCGCTGACCGCGCTCGGCCACCATTTCGTTTTTCGTCTGCGCAGCGAGTTCATCAAGCGGATTCTGGACACCCACGTAGAGCGCATTGAACAGCTCGGCAGCGCGTCTCTGCTGGCGGGGTTAACCAGCGACGTGCGCGCCATTACCATTGCGTTCGTTCGTCTGCCGGAGCTGGTGCAGGGGATTATTCTGACCTTTGGCTCTGCGGCTTATCTCGCCTGGCTCTCCAGCAAAATGCTGGCGGTAACCGCCCTGTGGATTGCCATCACCATCTGGGGCGGTTTTGTGCTGGTGTCACGCGTCTACAAACACATGGCGGTATTGCGCGAAACCGAGGATAAACTCTACAACGATTACCAGACGGTACTCGAAGGGCGCAAAGAGCTGACCCTGAACCGCGAGCGCGCCGAGCATATCTTTAACAATCTCTATATCCCGGACGCCCGCGAATACCGGCACCATATTATTCGTGCCGATACCTTCCACCTGAGCGCGGTGAACTGGTCAAACATTATGATGCTGGGGGCGATTGGCCTGGTATTCTGGATGGCGAACAGCCTGGGCTGGGCGGATACGAACATCGCGGCAACCTACTCGCTGACGCTGCTGTTCTTGCGCACGCCGCTGCTTTCGGCCGTCGGAGCTTTGCCGACCCTGCTGAGCGCGCAGGTGGCGTTTAATAAGCTCAAAAAGTTCGATCTCGCACCGTTTAACCCTGAATTCCCGCGCCCGCAGGCCTTCCCGAACTGGCAGACGCTGGAGCTGCGTAACGTCACGTTCCGCTATCAGGACAACGCTTTCTCCGTGGGGCCGATCAATCTGACGATTCACCGCGGCGAGCTGCTGTTCCTGATTGGCGGTAACGGCAGTGGGAAATCGACCCTCGCGATGCTGCTCACCGGGCTTTATCAGCCGCAGTCGGGTGAGATTTTGCTGGATGGTAAGGCGCTGAGCGCAGAAAAACCTGAGGATTATCGCAAGCTTTTCTCGGCGGTGTTCACCGACGTCTGGCTGTTTGACCACCTGCTGGGACCGGAAGGGCAACAGGCCAATCCTGCGCTGGTGGAGAAATGGCTGGCGCAGCTGCAAATGTCGCACAAGCTGGAGCTGCAGGACGGCAAGATCCTCAACCTCAGGCTCTCGAAAGGGCAGAAAAAACGCGTGGCGTTGCTGCTGGCGCTGGCGGAAGAGCGTGACATCATTCTGCTGGATGAGTGGGCGGCGGATCAGGATCCCCACTTCCGCCGCGAGTTTTACCAGGTGCTGCTGCCGCTGATGCAGCAGATGGGCAAAACCATTTTCGCCATCAGCCATGACGATCACTACTTTATTCATGCCGATCGTCTGCTGGAGATGCGCGACGGCAAGCTGAGCGAGCTGACCGGTGAAGCGCGCGATGCGGCGTCGCGTGACGCGGTGGCGCGCACGGCCTGATGCCCTCACTCTAACCCTCTCCCACAGGGCTGAGGAATCCCCACAAAATAATGCCTGCACAGACAACCC
>ERZ1026878.1367-NODE-1367-length-14770-cov-54.405369_pt1 | contig 14770 bp, 11 predicted proteins | sample MGYA00380169_ERZ1026878 | MGnify/ENA primary metagenome ERZ1026878 (study PRJEB33269, sample SAMEA4719805) | human gut metagenome | biome: human-associated habitat; feature: organic feature; material: feces | place: Cameroon | collected 2013-10 ...
AGGATAATACGGGAACAGCAAAAACGGAAATAGGAAATCTGGCAAATCGCTATGGTTGTGTATTTATGACATTTTTTCATTTTAATAATTGAGTGAGATTTTCGTTTTGTAACAGACTGATATTCTTTTTATTACACGTTTCCTAGCTTTTGATATGCCGTATTTTACACGTTTCCTAGGTTTCGTAATCCTGTATTTTACACGTTTCCTAGGTTTCAGATGGTGCAAAAATACACATTTCCTAGGATAACGCCATGTTTTTCCTTGAGAATTATGCCGTTTTTAATGTTTTTTACGTTAATCTCAGGTGGTTGGCAACACAAATGAATGCGTTAAATTGATTATCATGTGCCCTTACCTCTCAATTTTTTTTTTAGCTCAACAAGCACGATTTTCGGACGTTTAAGCACAGTGTGGTGATGAATGGTATACCAATGGGATAATAGGATTTGCTGGATTCATTTTTTATTATTACCTTTGTACCATGAATTGCGCCTAATCGCATTCTCTTATATCAATATGTGTACATTGTCTAATGTGGCATTTTCAGGAGGTGGAACCCCGCCTCTCCACGTTGGTTTTACCGCCAATGTCTCCCCCGGAAATTCACCAGATGGGGGGTCGGTAAACTATATCCAAGACCCATCAAAAAAGTGGTATGTAATGCGTGCCACCTATCAACGGGAAAAGAAAGCATACGATTACTTGGTAGCCCATGGCGTAGAATGTTATCTACCCCAGCGGCGAACGGTGAAAATCGTCAACGGGAAACGGATTCCTGTTCTAGAATCTTTAATACCTGGCTTGCTTTTTGTTTATACTACTCCAGAAATCATTCATACTTTTGCTAAGGACACCAAGGATTTGCATTTCCTCAATCATTATTATAATCATTTCGAGACGGATTCTTACGGCAAGAATCCGCCGCTTGTCGTGGATGATGCTGCCATGATGAATTTCATCAAGGTGACGAGTGTGGATAATGAGCACGTGATGGTGGTTCCTGAAAGATTGTGCCATTACAAGAGTGGCGACATCGTGAGGGTGATAGATGGAGACTTCAAAGGAGTGATAGGAAAGGTGGCAAGAGTATCTGGCCAGCAGCGGGTTGTAGTGGAGATAAAAGGGGTTTGCCTGGTAAGCACGGCTTATATTCCTAGTGCCTTTATAGAAAAAATATAGAAGTTGTGCCCGACACGGATTAAGGGCAAGTGTTTATGAGAAAGCTTTATTTATCATTGTTTTGGTTGATGATGGGAGGTTGTCCGTTGTATGCGCAGGTTGCTGCTGATGATGCTCAACCAGTAGTGTATAACCAGAAATTTGTGCCGATAGGCTTAGATAATTATCAGTCGGGATTTTATTATTATAATGGTGGCAAGGTTTATACGATGCGCAGCTTCAATGTGGCCTCTGCTGCAAATATCCTTTCCTTGAAGGTAAATCCGTCTGGTTCCTCTTATGCCATCCTGGATAGCAAGAAGGGTAAGAACACGGTTTTTGTCTACGATTTGTGGAAGGCGAAGAATGAATTGGCTAAGATTGCCAATGGCAAATATCAGCCGCTGGCGATTTGCTATTCTGCTGATGCCAAGGATCTGTTCCTGATGGGAAGTGATGGCAAGGTGCACGTGTTTGATGCCAAGTCGAATGTTGAAGTGGCAGCCTTCGATGCTTCCGTGCAGGCCAATAGAATGGCGGCTAGCACCAACAATTACTATGTGGCATTGGCGAAAGACAATGATGTGGAGGTGATGAATGTTGAGGCTAGAAGCAGAAGAGCCTTGCTGCAGCAGAATGCAGAAGTGAAGGATGTGGCTTTTTCTGCCAATAGCAAGTGGATGGCTGTGTTGACTGCCGACGGACAATGCAACGTGTATGATACCCGTACATTCCAGGTAACCTATCATTATGAGGCTTTGGGAACTGCTGAAAGCTGTTTCTTCCATCCGGAAAACAAGTATCTGGCTGTGGTAACGGGCGACCAGCGTGTTGCCATCATCAATCTTCTTAACGAGAAAGACCGCCACTATGTGGATGCGCAGAATCCAGGTGTTACCTATGTTAACTTTGTGAGAAATGCAGACAAGGGTGTTTATCTGGTGTATAATACCAAGAACTCTATCGTGTTCAACCCCGTGTTCTTCCTTTCGCCAAACCGTCAGGAAATCTTGAAGAACGAGTTGGAATCAAGAATGGCAGAGTGGATGAAGCGCATGGATGGCGAGAGTCTGGACGACTTTAACGCTCGTGTCAACGATGATACGCGCATGAAGCAGATGCGACTCTTCGAGACGGAGATTGCTACAAGAATGGCAGAGAACCTGCTCACCACTTCCGAGGTGAAGGTTGGTAATTATAACCAGGAAATGGGAATGCTTACCCTCGATTTCAATACCATGCCAAGTATTTATCTCTCTGTGCCGGCTGCTCAGTTGGATGACTTCATGGATCCTGGAGCCTTGCAGTTTTCAAATACGAAATACTGTGTGAACGATAAGGATGAGTTTGAGCTTGTCTATACAGAGGTTACCAATCCGAAGACGGGTAACAAATATGTGTTCGATAATAGAGAACGTAAGTCTCTGGCTTTCTTGGAGTCTGATGAGAATTTTGTTCCATTCGCCCAATTGCAGACCTCCCAGATGGAGGAACTCAAACTGGAGGAAATCAAAAACAACATCTTGAAGAATGCCAAGGATAAGAACATCATCTCCGACCATACAAGTATTGATGTACGCACAAAGGTGGCTAATGCTACGGATGCTGCAGGCAAGAAGATTACAAACTATGAAGTAGCCGTTTCTTATACCGTGGATGAGGCATTCTCTTCAAAGGATGATTTCGCTGCTGGTAAGTTCAAGTGCGAGGATTCAAAGGCTGCACAGGCTATGCTGGCTGTGGTGAAGCAGGCCCTGGAGAACGACTTGTCGAAATACATGGTTGCCGGCAAGCAGGTGAAGGTGATGGTAACGGGTATGGCTGATGCTACTCCTTTTAGCAGAACGGTGGCTTACGATGGATGCTATGGCGATTTTGAGCGTGAACCGGTGTATAAGGATGGCGCCTTGTCGAACATCACCGTAACGAAGGCTACGGGAATGTCAAACAACGACCAGCTGGCTTTCTTGCGTGCCATGGGTGTGAAAGATTTTATCGTGAAGAATATTCCTTCGCTCTCTAACATGAAAACTTCCTTCGATACCAGTATCGATGTATCGAAGAAGTCGGGTAGTCAATACCGCAGAATTGGCGTTCAGTTTACTTTTATGGATGCTTTTTAAATAATCAGGTTAAATAATCAGGAAAAATGAAAAAGTATTTTATAATCGTTTCCATGCTCTTGTCGTTTCTGGGTGGTAGTGCTACTGCCCAGACGATAGAGGAATCGAATGCCTTATACAAGGAATTCGTCCGCCTTGCCAATCAGGGTGGTGACAAGGCTGGAATGTATGATGCTCTTTACCGTTGCTATACAGCAAATTATGCTGTGCTGAAAAAATCGGCTAAGACAAGTGCTGCCTATGGACAGGCTCTTAACAACATGAGAAACATAATCCCTTATCTTCCTAATGCGGCTGCCTATAGCAGCAGCCAGAGGCGACAGGCAAATGCCATCCTGTTTGCCAAGGCTTATGTTGATGTGGCATCGATGTCCGATTTCTCTGGTGAAGGGTATTCTACTTCTCCAACCTTTGCGCAGTTGTCTTATTTTGCTGCGGCTAATCTGGTGAATGCACACCGTTATCAGGAGGCAATTCCTTATCTTAAGGCTTACATCCATTCGGGTGAGGACAAGTATCGTAAGACGGTGTTCGTAAATCTGATAAAAGCCTGTGCGCAATCTAGGGATTATACAGGCGGAATAGAGGTGCTTGACGAGGCGATAGCCAACTATCCTTCCGATTACAACATCTTGTCGTCTGCCGTGAATTTCTGCATCGACAATCAGGACAATGTAAATCTGCAGCGTTATGTGGCAAAGGCATTGGCTGTTCGCCCTGATGATGAAACCTTGCTGAATATTCAGGGAAAACTTTTCGAGGACGGCCGGGATTACGAGAAGGCGCTTGGTGTCTATACCACTTTGCAGAAAACGCATCCTCGTGCGCTTGATGTCATCAAGCACCTGGCTATTAACAATTATAATATAGGTGTGCTGAACTTCAATAAGTCGTTGGCTGAGAATGATAAGGGCGAAGCGAAGAAGCAGAAGAAACTCTATATGGAGTATTTTGGTCAGGCTGTGACACAGTTGAAGAACGTGGTCATGTCGGAACCTACCTCCTTGAAATACACGCAGGCATTGGCTGTGGCTTATAACTGTCTGGGTGATAAGGGGCAGCTTGAAGCCGTCAACAACAAGTTGGCTTCGCTCGGTGGCGGCAAGGTGGGTGCCGATTACATCCCTTCATTAATCAGTTTTGCCCAGAATGCAGATGCGCCAGCTCTGGCTCAGACTTCATCTGCTGGGGGAGGTTCTTATCTGCAATCTGCCTCACAGACTTCGGTAGCATCGGCTGCTTACGCCCCATCGGCAGCAGATGAAAAGGAGATTCCTCCTTATTCTTCCTTCGCCAAGAATTTCATCGAAAGTCGTATCAACAAATGGCAGCAGAAGGATGCTTACGAAACCGTGAGTGAGTATCAGGCTCGTGTAACGGAGCAGAATCGTGAGGCGAAGATCAAGGAGGTGCAGCGCCAGGCTGAGCAGGAATACATCAGTACGTATCAGGGATTGGCCGATTTGAGAGAATTGGAGCTGAAGCCCTACGATGCAGAGAATGGGGTGTTCCTGATTACCTCCAAGTCGTTGGGACAATTGATCGTACCGGTGCCTAGAACCAATAACGAGGCGAGAATCTTTGAGTCGAGCTGGGTGGGCATGCAGTTCAAGAACCCTAAATATTTCATTGATAACGACCATCTGGCTTTGGCAAACCTTACTTTTGTTACTCCTACGGGCAAGCAGTATCAGTATGACAATGAAGCAGCGCTTCATTATACCGAGACTCATGTGGATGTGCAGTTTGCTGCCATAGACAAGAATATGCTTGCCTTGAACGAGAGCAAGGGGAGCAAGCAGAAGGTGAGTACGCAGAATATCAAGGTGGGCAACTCGGATGTGGATATGAACATTCCTGAGGTGAAGGCAAACAACAGCAAGACCTTTGCCGTGATTATCTCTAATGAGCATTATATGAATGTGGCTGGTGTGCCGATGGCTCTGAATGATGGTTCTACTTTTGCCAAGTATTGCGAAAAAACCTTGGGTATGCCCCATGATAACGTGCGCTATTATGGAGATGCTTCGTATGGAACCATGCTGAGAGCCGTGCGCGACATCAAGGAAATAGCCGATGCCTTCAAGGGTGATTTGAACATCGTGTTCTATTATGCAGGTCATGGTATTCCGAATGAATCAACAAAAGATGCTTTCCTGTTGCCGGTGGATGCCGATGGCACTCAAACGGAGGGCTGCTATTCCCTGAACAAGCTTTATAATGAGTTAGGCTCTACCCAGGCCAAGTCGATAGTGGTTTTCCTGGATGCCTGCTTCAGCGGCGCACAGCGCGATGGCGGCATGCTGGCTTCTGCCCGTGGCGTGGCTTTGAAGGTGAAGAAGGAGGATCCTCGTGGCAACATGGTGGTGTTTAGTGCGGCAAGTGGTGACGAGACGGCCTTTCCATACAAGAAGAAGGAGCACGGCTTGTTTACCTACTATCTCTTGAAGAAGTTGCAGGATACCAAGGGCAATGTGAGCTTGGGAGAATTGAGCGAGTATCTTGCGGATAATGTAAAGCGCCAGTCTGTGGTCATCAATCGCAAGGTTCAGACTCCTTCCACTATTCCGTCTGTTTCTATGGCATCTGCGTGGAGAGACATCAAGTTGAAGTAAATTAATTATTGTGATAACTTTTAAATTTTATAGATTATGGTGAAAAAAGTGTTACTGATGAGCTGCTTGCTTTGTTTGGGCATCCAGCTTGCTTCTGCCCAGAATGTGTTGAAGGGCAGGGTGGTTGACCATCAGGGCAATCCGATTTCGGGTGCCAAGGTGGAAAACGCCAAGGGTTCCGAGCAGACCACTACCGACATGAACGGTCAGTTTTCTTTGGAGACTGAGGGGAATGTGAAGAAGGTGAACGTGTATTACATGGGTATGCAGACGGCGCATAAGAAAGCCAAGCCCGACATGCTGGTTAAGATGGGAGGCATCAACTGGTGGAAGCAGAAGCCAGATAAATATAGCTGGTTTGTAAGTCCTCAGGTAGCTTTCGTTGAGTCAACAAAACCCAATTTTGGTGTAATGGTAGGACGTGTCAAGAACTGGGGCTGGTATGCCAAGGGTATTTATTCTCCGCTGCCTGATAATGATATGTATTCCGATTATTATAAACAGTGGTTTACTGGAGAAGTGAAAAAGGGCTATGCGATGGCTTCTCTGGGTGTTATCCGACGCTTGTTTTGCCCTCTACAGTTTTATACGGGTGTAGGCTATGGATGGAGACGCGTTTCCTGGGTCGGTTCTGGCGGCGAGGAGTGCCGTCATGGAGAAGATTGTTACGATGGTATAACTTGGGAAGTTGGTATGCAGCTGCGAATTAAGCATGTATTGTTGAATGGGGGTGTTAATTTCATCTATGATACGGCAGAAGGTAACGGCTTCTTTGATTACTTGACGACTGGTCATAAGCCAATTGGTAATTTTGGTATTGGTTATGTTTTTTAAAAGTTGACTATTATGAAAAGAAATATATTATGGATAGTGGCAGCTTGCTTGTTGTGCTTGGGATTTACAAGTTGTCAGGAACCTGATGCACCAAGCCCATTGGTGCCGGTTTTGCAATTGAATGAGGCTCAAGACGTAACGGCAACAACTGCATACGTAGGAAATTATAGTTACGATAGTGATTCATCTATCGGTGAGTTTTATTACTTGTTTTCAACGAACGAGAATTTCCAGGACTCTTTGGTGTATAGTGCCAAATTAAACAGTTTTACAACCATTTACGGTTTAAGACCTAATACCACCTATTTTTATAAATTAGTGGGAACCGATGGAAGTATCAAGGTAAATAGTGAAGTTAGAAGCTTTACTACTTTAAAAGGCTTCTCCATTGCTAAGTTAACTTATACCGATTGGGATGGAGAGGTAAAGGAAGTAGATGAAAGCATGTCTCCATTAGGTCTTTCGGTTGTAGATACAGATGGATGGAGCACTCGTAATCTGATGGTAACTTATCAAAATGGCGAATGGAGAGTTCCTGATGAGATATTGGGTAAAGACATAAAGGAGTGTGGAATTTATACGCCTTATAAAAAAGAGTCGGATTACATGAATGAGGATGCCTTGGGATGGTTAAGGCTTTGCACCTATAAGAATGGTAAGAATTCTGTGGACGATGTCCTTACCGGTTATGCATATTTAAAGGAAGATAAATCCGTATCGCTTCGTTTATCGCATGCTCTGGCTCGTGTTCGTTTCCACTTTACAATAGCAGAGGATTGTAATGAAGATAATCTTGAGGTACAAAGTTTTATCATAGATCAGGAGGCAAGTTCAAAGATCATTCCTTCTATATTCTTTTACAGTCTTTATGGAAAGATTACATCTGTTGGGGAATTTATGGATATTGATTCTGGAGAGAGTTTTGTTATGACCAAGAAATCTCAATCAGATGTTACCATTCTTTCAGGAGCAACCCGTTCTTCGGGTACTGTTCAGGCAAAGATTCAACTTTCCAATGGCTCTACTTATTCTGTGCCAATCACCTTGAAGGCAGACAGTTGGAAGAGTGGCAACACCTATGATTACAATATTGTGTATAGCCGAACCGGCCTAACCCTTTCTGATGTCACAGTAAAGGAATGGAACAAGAACGAGAGTGGTGATATTAATATTTACGAATAAACTGGAACAATATGAAACGAATGAATATATTGAAGGGAATAGCCGTGTCGGCAATGGCATTGCTGACTCTGGCTTCTTGCAGCAATGAGGATGCAGGCAGTCTCTCACCATCAGCCCAAGACAGAGTACCGTTGCAGGTAAGTGTGGAAGATGCAGCAACAAGAGGTATTATTACGGGTACTACTTTGCCTGATGATTGTAGTTATCGCATTTATGCTTATAGTAGAAATAGCGAAACCAATTATGAGGCATTGAATAATCAGAGTGGTTCCACGGTTAAATATCAAAAAGGTGTGAGCCGAATAGATGACAATCCGATTTATCTGCCTGAAGATGGTAGTGATGTGCAAGTAGTAGCTCTCTATGGTGGTATTACTGGATCTTATGACGACCTTCGGGTGAACAAGATTAAATTATCTGAAAAAGCCCAAGAGGATTATCTGGTGGGTGTTAACACAAACAAGGTGAATAAGACCAATCCAAAGGCAAATTTGGCATTTACTCATGTAATGAGTCGTGTAACTTTGAACATCAAACGCGCAAAGGATAATACCAATAGCTATAAGATTCCTGAGGTTACAATTAATAATCTTGCATTTGATGCGTACATGAATATTGAAGGAGGTTATCCTTATATTTCTGTAGTGGATAATAGTCAAGATTTCAATCTTCCTATAAAGATTGATGATTATGTTCTGGATGATTCCGCAAAAGTTATAACTGCCGATTTCCTGGTCTTGCCAACAGAGCAAGAGAATATTACCGTCAAACTGGATGGCTTCTCGCAGGAAATCAAGCTCCCAATCTCTAATTTCCAAATGGGACAGCAGTATTCCTTTAATGTTGTCATTGGAAAAAATAAGCCTGAAATTACAGAATCGAAGCATGAGTATGTTGATTTAGGATTGCCTTCTGGTACTAAATGGGCAACTCATAATCTTGATATGAGCCGTCCTAATAAGGAAACGGCTTCTGTGGAGGATTATGGAAGTTATTGCAATTGGGCTGATCCTACAGGAGAAAATGTTTATAAAGATGAGAATACGTTGCCATCTGCAAATCCTCCAGCTTCTATATGCAACACTGACTATGATATTGCCCACGTACAATGGGGAAAGGAATGGAGTTTGCCGACAACGTATTTGATGAATGAACTTAATGATTTTTGTACGTGGGAATATGTTTGGGTAAATGGCGTTAAATGCGGTAAAGCCATAGGACCAAATGGTAATTATATCATTCTGCCGTTAGGAGGTTTGTGCCTATTTAATGATTCAATAGCTACTGATAAAGGAAAATTGGGGTATTATTGGGCGGGAAATAGCTTTTACTCCAGTTCAAAAGATGAATATCTTGCAGATTGTTTATCTGTTAATGGACAATATAAACTTGTATGCTGCGTACGAAATTTTCGCTGTATGGTTCGACCAGTAACTCGTTAAAAATCGTTTTCAAGGAGGGGGTATTGAATAAATATGTATCAATACACTCTCCTTTTTATTTATATGCATCTAAATTCATCACTTATCTTTTTTTTTCTTTTTATCCCTCACATCCCTCACGTTTTCTCTTTTTGAAATATTAACCATTTGATAATTAGATTGCTATCTCTTTCATTTATCGTGAGAGATAGACGAAATGTTTACAATATCCATCACGCTATCAGTCACGATTTTCCCTCATGCCTCACGATTTCCGGCTTCTTCTATTTCCAAAAACAAACTTTAACGTGCTAAAAGGGTTACACATGAAAAAATAATTGGGTAAAAGCTTGCATTCGGGCTTAAAATTTTGTATCTTTGCATGGAGAATTAGTTAATACAGATTCCACAATGGCCAATTACCACTGCGAAACCTATTTTATTAAATTTAAAATTTATTTTTTTTCATGAAGTTAAATCTTAATGATCCAAAGTTCATCAACAGTCTGGTTAACTATAGCTGGATGTACTGTTTCAATGCCGATTGCCCTCGCACCGCTGAGTGCATCCGATTCATTTCGGCAAAGTTCAAACCCGACGATGTTACCGCCGGCAATGCCGTCTTCCCTGATGCCAACCTCCACGGACCTTGCACCCATTTCAAGCGTGTGCGACAGTTCAAGGCGGCTTGGGGACTCACCCATCTCTACGACCAGGTGAGACATAGCGATGTGCATACCCTCAAGTTCGCAGTGATGGATATTGTGGGCAACCGCACCACCTATTATCGTGTGCATCGTGGCGAGAGACATCTTACCCCTGAGCAGCAGGAACAGGTGAAGCAGCTCTTTGCCAAATATGGTTACGAGGAACCTACCTACGACCACTATGCTCAGGAAATAGGATTCGTTTACGAGTAGGAACCCGTTTAAAGGTAAAGGATGAATTTGTTCCTCTCGGAGGCACAACTTGTTTCAGTTAAGGGCACGAAATGTTTCCCTTAAGGAAACAAACTGTTCCAACGCTTGGAACAGTTGAAACAGTTTTTGAATAAACTTTAAATAATTGACAATGAAAATTACAATCACACATAGAAATAATAAGAACCAGCTCCTGGTCAGCACCAAGAGCCTGGAACGATTCCTGGAGCGCATCGTAAACGATGATGCCAAGAATACCATAGCTAACTTCCGTGAATATGTGCCTTGGCTCACCAACGGCTATGACGGGTACAAGAACATGGCAACTTGGATGCATGTTCACCCTGCTGCCGAATTCCTGAAGTCGGAAAACGGACTGCTGAAGATGAAGCAGAATAACGGCATTCTGCTGCTTAGTTTTGTTAATATAAAGGATGATGGAGGCGTGGATGCCGTCAAGCAGAAAGTGGCTAGTCTGCCTTCCACCCTCGCAGCCTTTATGGGAGCCGACGGCATCAGTCTGAATGTCTTGGTGAAATATGCTTTGGCGAAGGGAAGTCTGCCAGATAATGAGGTGGAGGCTGACAGAATTTATAAGCAGGCATTCCAGACTTTCGCTCCGCTTTATCAGATTCTGGTGAAGGCTACGATGCAGATGCCCGAGCCTTCCATCTACTCTGATTTCCTGTTCACTCAAGATGCTTCGCCCTATTATCGTGAGGATGCGTTGCCTTTGGTGCTGAATGAAGTTATCCACACCATTGAAAAACCTGTGGATAACTTAAAAGATGCCATTGTGGATAACTCTGAAGAGGATGTGGATAAAGATGGTAAAGATTTGAGTGACAACATTATGCGAATGATTGGATTTCTGTGCAAAAAGTATGATTTTCGATATAATTCGGTGATGAAATTCACAGAATATCGACCGAAAGACAAGGATTATTGGGGATATCAACCGGTGGATGCCCGTGTGCAGAAGCGCATGACGCTGGAAGTGCAACTTGCCAATATCCGTGTGAGTATCAAGGATGTACGCAATTATCTGGAGTCAGACCTTCTTTCTACCTATAATCCGGTGGAAGACTTCCTTTTCAAGTGCGCAGGCAAGTGGGATGGCAAGGATTATATCCGTGCCCTGGCGCGTACGGTGCCTACCGATAATCCTTATTGGGAGGATTGGTTCTACACCTGGTTCCTGGCGATGGTTAACCAGTGGCGTTCCTATAGTCATCGCAAATATGGCAATTCCGTGGCGCCGCTTCTCATCTCCAGGCAGGGTTACAACAAGAGTACTTTCTGCAGATCCTTGGTTCCGCCGGAGTTGCAGTGGGGGTATAATGATAACCTGGTATTGTCAGAAAAACGGCAGGTGCTTCAGGCGATGTGCCAGGCGCTGCTTCTCAACCTGGATGAGTTCAATCAGATATCTCCTCAGGTGCAGCAGGGATTTCTGAAAAACATTATCCAGTTGCCGAGTGTGAAGATGAAGCCGCCGTATGGAAGTCATGTGCAGGAGTTTCCGAGAATGGCATCTTTCATCGCCACGAGCAATATGGAGGATATCCTCTCCGACCCATCCGGCAATCGCAGATTTCTGGGTGTGGAACTGACGGGTCCTATCGATGTTAGTCAGCTTCCGAATTATGAACAACTCTATGCGCAGGCATTGGCGGCATTGCAGGCTGGCGAGAAGACCTATTTTGATGCAGAGCAGACCAAGCTGATTATGGCGAGCAACAGAAAGTTTGAGGTGATTTCTCCGGTAGACCAGTATTTCAATCTCTATTTCGACCTGACCGATGATGCCAAACAGGGCGAGTATCTTACGGCAGCCGAGATTTTCCAGGAGTTGAAGAGTCATATCGGATCTTCGGTGAAGTTGAGCAATCTCATCAGCTTCGGTCGCAAGCTTTCCCAGATGCCATCCATCCATCGCAAGCGTTTTAATGACGGCATGCGATACCTGGTGGTGCGAAAATCGTGAGGGATGGAGCCAAATCGTGAGTGATAGCGTGATGGATATTCCCGTTTCCGAAGTATTCATCACGCTATTAAAGTATCTGTATATGAGTAAGTTAATATGGATTTCAACTATAAATCGTGATGGGTGATAGATGGGTTGCAAACTTTGTTTTACGTATGCGGGGGCAGATGTTCTTATCCAATTATAAACGATATTTCTATTATGAAATTCTTCGTTACGAAATTTTTCGTAAAAACCGCAAAAAATGCAGCGCACTGCAAAAAATGCCTAAAAACGGAAGAAATTTGCAGCGCGCTGCAAATTTCTGAGAAAAGTTTCGTATATTTGCAGCGCAATGCATTTTTTATTGGCTAATATACGATTGGAAATATGATAGAGCGCAAGGAATACATGGCTCTTCTGGAAAAATGGAGAGACAAGAAAGTGATAAAGGTGGTTACTGGCATCAGGCGATGCGGCAAATCTTCTTTGTTGAGGATGTTTCGGGAGAAGCTTCTGGCTGAAGGTGTGTCTGATAATCAGGTGCTGGAACTCAATTTTGAGGATTTGGATAATGAACAATACCTTGATTATAAGGTGCTGTATGCTTATGTCAAGAAGCATCTCGTGAAAGGCAGGATGAACTATCTTTTCTTTGATGAAATCCAGATGGTGGATAACTTCCAGAAAGTGATAGACAGTTTGTTCTTGCTGGATGATGTAGATATCTACGTAACGGGTTCTAATGCCTATCTTCTTTCTGGTGAAATTGCAACATTGTTAACTGGCAGATATGTGGAAATCAAACTGTTCCCGTTTTCCTTCAAGGAATATCTGACGGCGCAGTCTGATGATATGAATCTGGAAAGGGCATATCGCCGGTACATTGAGGACGGTTCTTTCCCATATATATTGCAGATTAACCACGACCGTGAGATGGTGCGTGAATACCTTTTGGGGTTGTACAATACCATTGTGTTGAAAGATGTGGTGAGCCGGAGGAAGATTACGGATGTGATGATGTTGCAGAGTGTGGTTCGTTTCCTGGCGGATAATATCGGCAACATCTCGGTTATCAAGCGTATCAGTGATACGATGACTTCCCTGGGGCGCAAGATTACTTCGCATACAGTAGAGAATTATGTTTCTGCATTGATAGATAGCTATATCTTCTATTCCGTCTCCCGATTTGACACCAAAGGAAAGCAGCTGTTGAAGACAGGTCAGAAACTTTATCTGGCTGATATCGGTTTGCGCAATGTAATCAATGGTACGAAAGGTGGCGATTTGGGACATATCCTGGAGAATGTAGTTTATCTGGAATTGGCCCGTCGGGGTGGAGAAATCTATGTAGGTAAAGTGGGTGATGCCGAAATAGATTTTGTAGTGATAAAAGGTGAGTACAAGGAGTATTACCAGGTGTCGCTGAGTGTGAGGGATGAGAATACGATGAACCGTGAACTGTCTCCCCTGCAAGCCATTCAGGATCATTATCCTAAATATCTCCTCACGATGGACAATGACCCTGAAGTGCTGCATGATGGGATCAGGCAGATATATGTACTCGACTGGCTGGTGAAGGGGGATTAATTTCATGTTGGCAAGGAAAAGGGTGGAAAAATACCTTCAAAAGCTTGCTAGTTTGAAAATAAAGTCGTAACTTTGCGCTATGGAATTTTAAAACAGATGGTTATGAAGTACTTAGACCCTAAGGCAGACCTTACGTTCAAGAAGATATTTGGCAATCATCCTGCAAGACTGATTAGCCTTCTGAACGCACTCCTGCCACTCAGCGAAGAGGAGCAGATACATGAGATAAAGTATCTGCCAACAGAACTTGTGCCCCAGCTCGAAGGGGGCAAGAATACCATAGTGGATGTACTCTGCTCAGATGCCAGAGGCAGGAAGTTCTGCGTGGAAATGCAGATGGAATGGTCTGACGCTTTCCAGCAGCGAGTACTGTTCAATGCATCCAAGCTCTATGTGAGTCAGGCTAAAAAGGGAGGAAAATACAGTGAACTGCAACCTGTATATTCCCTGAATCTTGTGAATGATATCTTTGTGCATGATACTCCAGATTTCATCCACAACTATCGCATCGTGCACGACAAGGACAGCAACAAGGTGATTGAAGGCTTGCATTTCACCTTTATAGAACTTCCCAAGTTCACTCCTCATTCCATTGCCGACAAGCGTATGATGGTATTGTGGCTCCGTTTCCTCACGGAAATCAATTCCAATACGAAGGAAATTCCTGCCGACCTGCTTAATGACCCGGAGATAGGAAAAGCCGTAGAGGAGCTGGAGATTTCCGGCTTCTCGGATGCCGAGCTCAGAGCCTACGACAAGTTCTGGGATTCTGTAAGTGTTGAAAGAACCCTCCTGGATGACCGATACCAGAAAGGTATGGAGAAAGGTATGGAGAAAGGCATGAAGCAAGGTATTGCTGAAGGCTTGGAAATGGGCATGAAGCAAGGTATGGAAAAGGGTAAGGCTGAAGGCAAACATGAGGCCAACACAGAAACAGCACAACGTTTGCTGGCAATGG
>ERZ1026878.1380-NODE-1380-length-14685-cov-3.368011_pt1 | contig 14685 bp, 10 predicted proteins | sample MGYA00380169_ERZ1026878 | MGnify/ENA primary metagenome ERZ1026878 (study PRJEB33269, sample SAMEA4719805) | human gut metagenome | biome: human-associated habitat; feature: organic feature; material: feces | place: Cameroon | collected 2013-10 ...
CTCATCGGCTCGTCGGCAAGCAATACTTTCGGATGATCCGCAATGGCACGTGCGATGGCCACGCGTTGCGCCTGACCGCCAGAGAGGTCCACGGGGAACCGATTTTCATATGCGGCAGGGTCGAGACTCACCATGCGGAAGGCTTCCGACACGCGTTCCGCAATCCGTTCCTGCGACCAATCAGGGTGATGCAACCGCAATGGTTCGGCAACGGATCTGCCGACCCTCCAACGCGGATCCAACGAGCCGAATGGGCTTTGGAACACCAATCCGCAGCTACGCCGCAGTTCGCCGGCGACTTCGCCTTGCACAGGCTTGCCGAAATACGTAATCTCGCCCGTTTCAGCGTGTTCGAGCCCCAGCAATACTCGTGTAAGGGTGGTTTTGCCGGATCCGGATCCGCCGATCACCGCAAGGCACTCCCCCGAACGTACGTCGATATCAACATCGTGCAGCACCTGACGACGCTGTTGTTTCGCACCGTAGTATTTGTTGATGCCGTGACCTTGCAGCATTGTGGTTTTTTCGTTTTCGCCCGTCACAACCGTTCTCCTTATTTGGTTTCGGCATCGATCCGCAACGACAGCGCACGTGCCGAAGTCACCAATTGCGAAGCGACTTTAGTGTGCGGCGACTGCAGGATATCGGCGGTTTGTCCTGATTCGGCAACACGTCCATCAGCAAGTACATAACAGCGTGTGGTTGCATGATTGAGTACCGCGAAATCGTGGGTGATGAAGAGCATGGATGCGCCGGAATCGTCCACCAACGATGCCAGCAGATCGACGATCTGCCGTTGCGTGATCGAATCCAGCGCGGTGGTTGGCTCGTCGGCGATAATCAGGCGCGGCGACGTGACCAATGCGGCCGCGATGCCGACGCGCTGCTGTTGTCCGCCGGAAAGTTCATGCGGATATTTGTTCAGCACATCTTCCGGCAGCCTGACTTTGGCGAACATTGCTTTGACACGGTCCAACCGTTCGTCACGGGTCAGATCGTAATGCAAACGCAGTGGCAGCGCGACCTGCTGCGCCACGGTCATCACCGGATTCAATGCGGCGGAAGGATTCTGGAACACCATGCCCACATAACGGCCACGCAGATCGGCGATCGCTTGATCCGACGCTCCGACGATTTCAGTACCACCCATGTCAATACTGCCGGAAACCTGTGCGGAAAGCGGCAGCAAGCCCATGATGGATTTGGCGATCATGGATTTGCCGGAACCGGACGAACCGATCAAACCGACACGTTCACCGTCGGCGATGTCCATATCGACATCATGCACAATCGGCATTCCATTGATGACGATATTGAGATTACGGATGCTGACGCTCATGCGCGTTCCTCCGATTCAACATAGGTGGCTTCACCTTGCCGCAATGCCGGATTCGTCAGCGGATCGATGGCGTCACGCAACGCATCGCCAAACAGATTCAGCGCTATCACCATCAAGGTGACCACCAATCCCGGCCACACCACAGCCATCGGATAAATGCTGATGAATTTCACGGACGTGGCAAGCGAATGCCCCCAACTGGGCACTCCCGCACCGACGCCAACACCCAGATACGTCAATCCAGCCTCCGCCAAGAGCGACGTGCCCGCACTCATCGACAGCTGAACGCATAACACCGGAACCGTATTCGGCACAATATGCGTGAAAAACACGCGTAACGAACTCGCACCCGACCACAAAGCCGATTCCACATAGTCAGAACGTGCGGCGAGCATGGCCGCGGGGCGTAGAATACGCGCCAAATTCAGCCCGTATGCAAGTCCGCATGCGGCGATGATCACCGCTGCCGACGCGCCGAACGGCACGGAAAGCATCAAGGCGATCAGCACCGTTGGAATGGAAATCAACGCATCCACCACAACCACCGACGTGGAAGCCAATGCGCCATGGCGAGACACCATGGCCGCCACCAGCAGCAGGCCGATGGCCGCGGCAACCACCACGGTAAGCAGTGCGATCGCAAGATTCGTACGGGAACCGGCCATCAGCCAGCTCAACACATCAGCGCCAACACCATCAGTACCCAACATGTGAGCGCCGGACGGCGAAGCCCACGTGTTGAATCCGTCAGTATCAAGCAGCGAATATGGCGTCCACACCAGCGAAATAGCCGACACAACCAGCCATATCGCAAGCATGATCAGCGAATACTTGCCACCAGCGGTACGCCATATGGAGGGAATCACGGTTTTCACAGCGTTTTTCGAAGTAGTTTTCTCAGCAGACTGTTTCATCATGCAAGCACCTCCCCCGACACTAATCCGGCATCTTTCAGACGCGGATCAAGCGCACGATGCACCACATCAACCACTAATCCAAGCAAGAGGAAGAACGCAGCCAACAGGAACAATTCGCTCTGCACTGCCATCAGATCTCGATTGCCAACATCGGTGACCAGCATGGTGCCAAGCCCCGGAAGCGCGAACAGATTCTCAACCACCATTACACCGGTGACCATCTGGGCGAACGTCAAACCGATCACCGACACCAATTGCGGTGTGGCAAGACGCAAAGCGACGCGCAATACCGCCTGTTTGCGGGTCATGCCGCATGCCATGGCCATGTCGACCGCCTGAGACGAGGCCTTGTCCCCCACGGCGGCACGCGTGTAACGCATAATGGACGCGCCTGCGGTAACGCCGGTGGCGAGCGCCGGAAGTATCAAAGAAGCCAACGCCTGCAAGGGCGCGCCCCAGCCATTATCGGGAAAACCTTGAGCAGGCAGCAATCCCAACAGTCCTGAACCGCGTGAGAACAGCAGAATCAACAGCAATCCGCCCCATAATGCGGGAATGGCGCCGGCAACAATCGCAATACCGTGACAAAGCCCACGCAAGCGGGCATTACGGGTCAGCACAGCAGCGCAACCAAGCGGCAGACCGATCGCCAATGCGATCAGCAAACTCACGATGATCAGTGGAAACGTTACCGAAGCACGAGACGCAACCTGTGCCGACACCGCTTTGCCTCCGATGGTGGACACACCAAGATCGCCATGCAGCAATCCCAGCATCCAATCGCCGTATTGCGCCACGTACGATTTGTCCAAGCCAAGTTCGGTACGAAGCGACGCGATACGTTCAGGGGCTGCGTTCGTTCCTGCGATCACCGCAGCCACATCGCCCGGCAGCATGCGCAACAGCACGAACACCAGAAGCGACAGACCGAACAGGGCCACGACGAACAGTCCCAGCCGTTTGACTACAAATCTCATAGTTGAACCACCATTGGTCTATCGCTCGATCCGTGCGTTTGCAGCGATACGCACCTATTCACCGTCATTACCCTACCCAACAATATCGCGCCAACGTGTGGCGGTGCCGCAACGATGCCGCTGCAAACACCGCCACACATCAGTTTTCATCACTTGTTTTCCGCCGATTTTCCATCGTTTTTCGTCGATTCACCGCGCCTTGGTGATCTGCCACAATGGCAGCACCGTCTGGCTCAGCTTGCTGGGGAATCCCTGCACGTTCTTGTGGTATGCCACCGTCACACGATAGCCGAACAGCCAGTCAGCGGGGGCATCCTCGCTTACTGCTTTCGCAGCCTGCTTCAGGTAGTTTGCGCTGGATTCCTCATCGGTGGCGGCGAGCGCCTTGGCATACAGTTCTTGGGCTTGCTTGCCGTCGTAGTGGAAGTAGTAGTCGGGCGTGGTCCACTTGTAGAAGTCGTGGCTTTCGGCGTGGTCCACCAACGAAAGTTCATAGTCGCCGTTGGCGTGCACGTCTTGCAGCCATGTGGAGAATTCCACGTAGTTGATGTTGAGATCAATGCCGATTTTGGCGAGCTGGCTACGCAGTTGGTCGCCGAGTTCCGTGCCGTACGTGTTGGCGTAGGTGAGGGTGAGTTTCAGCGGATTATCGGTGGAATAGCCGGCTTCAGCCATGAGTTCCTTGGCTTTGTTCACATCGTACGGGTACAGGTCGGTCAAGTCCTCATAGCCCGGGTCCACGGATGGGATCGGCCCGCCGAGCGCATAGTCGACGTTACCGCGCGAAGCGATGATTTCCTCATGGTTGATGCCGTAACGGATTGCCTGACGCACGCGCTTGTCGGCAAGCTTGCTGTTCGCGCAGTTGAAGGCGAGCACGTATTTGTCGCTGCCGTCCGCCGCGGACACCTGATACGTGTTGGTGTCAAGCGATTTGGCGAGCGTGGCGTTCACCGGGGAAAGCACGTCGACTTCGCCGCTTTTCAGCGCGTTGACGGCTGCGTTATCGTCGGTGAGGAATTTGATGATCACGTTTTCGGTTGCGGCCTTGTGTGCGCTTCCCCAATACTTCGGGTTGGCTTTGAGCGCCATTTTGCTGGCGGAATCGAAGGACTCCACCGTGTACGGGCCCGATCCGACGGCTTCGGTTTTCGCGTTGTATTCGGCGTCCTTATCGAACACCAGACCGGGGCGTCCGGTCAGGTACCACAGCAGGTTGGAATCGGGGGTGCTGAGCGTGAGCTTCACGGTGTCGCTATCGACCGCTTCGGCTTTTTCGAGGCTTTCGACCTGATTGGCGTTGTAATACTGCTGTTCTTTGAGCTGGTTAATGGACCAGGCCACATCTTCGGCGTCCAACGTGTCTCCGTTGGAGAAGTTCATGTTCTCGTTGAGATGGAACGTATACGTTGTGCCGTCGTTGGAAATATCCCAGCTTTTCGCCAGTCCCGGCTGCACTTTGTTGTCGGAGTCGCGCGACAGCAGCCCTTCGTACACATTGCCGATCAGCACCTGTTCGATCGCCGATCCGGACTGGTGGCGAATGTCGAGGCTTACGGGGGCAAGTTTCAGTCCAATGGTCACGGTGTTGGAGGCGCCATTTTCCGCGGTATCGCTGGATGCGTTGTTGTTGCGGAACACGACGACGCCCACAATGATGGCGACCACTGCGATCACTGCAATGATGGCGATGATCCACTTGTTGGGCCCCTTGGATTTCGGCGATTTGGCACGAGCGTTCAAAGTTGCGTCGGTGCTTGCCGAGGTTGCGGGCTGATTGTTGTGTTGTTCGTTCTTCTGTTCGGTTGCGTCGGCTTCGCCGTACGCACCTGAAGATTGCGACATGATTGCTCCTGTTTGATTATGTGTTTGTTCTGGTTGACCGCCTGTACGGGTCGATCACCAAAGTCTGATTCTACAATCCGCCATGCCCGCAGGATTCATCTGACGGCAATGCCGCAATGCCGCATGCTTCAGCCGGTTCGATATATACTTGACGCAGTTTTCGTAAGTCTTGCCAACGTCAAGGGAAGGACAATATCGGCTATGGCGAATATTCTTCTCGGCGTGACCGGCAGCATCGCCGCATTCAAGGCCTGCCATCTCGCCTCCGACTGGAGCAAGCAGGGACATGAGGTTCGCGTGGCCATGACCGCGGCCGCGCAGGAGTTCGTCACCCCGTTGACGTTCAGCTCGCTCACGCATACGCAGACGCGCACGTCCATGTTCGCAGCACAGCGCAATGACGGCGATGTTGCGCATACGCCATCCGATCCGCTGCATATCAATCACGTGGATGATGCGAAATGGGCGGACATGCTCGTCATCGCTCCTGCGAGCGCCGATATCATTGCGAAAATCGCATGCGGCATTGCCGACGACCAGCTGACAAGTACCGTGCTTGCCTATAGCGAGGGACCGAAAATCCTATGCCCTGCCATGAACGTGCACATGTATGAGAATGCCGTGACGCAACGCAATCTCAATGCCTGCCGTGAACTTGGATGGACCATTGTGGAGCCGGGATCCGGTATGCTTGCCTGCCAGGATGTTGGCAAGGGGCGCATGGAGGAGCCTGCTGCGATCGAAGCTGCCGTAGCTGATCTGCTGCGTGCGAACCAGCCCGCAGAAACGTTGCCATTGCACGGATTGCATGTGCTCGTCACCGCCGGCCCCACACAGGAGCCGCTTGATCCCGTGCGCTACCTCACCAATCATTCCACTGGAAAAATGGGCTATGCGATCGCCGAGCAGGCACGCGATATGGGCGCGGATGTGACGCTGGTATCCGGCCCTGTCACATTGAGCGCTCCCCGCGGCATTGATACGGTTCACGTCACCACCGCGCAGCAAATGTTCAACGCGGTGCAAGAGCATTTCACGCAGGCCGATTTGACGATTATGGCCGCTGCCGTCGGCGATTTCCGCCCGATTGAGCAGTCTTCGGAGAAAATCAAGAAGAACGGGCGCGTCAATATCGATCTGCGGCTCACTTCGAATCCCGATATTCTCGCATGGGCAGGCGCGCATAAAACCGCCGGTCAAACCTTGTGCGGTTTCGCCATGGAAACGCAGGATCTTGAATCGAACGCAGCGAAAAAACTCACATCCAAGCATTGTTCCATGCTGGTGGCCAACAATCTCAACACTCCCGGCGCCGGATTCGCGGTGGATACGAATGTGGTGACCGTGCTGAAACCCGGCGAAACCACCGACGAACCGATCATCGAGCATTGGAACAAGATGAGCAAGCAGGAATTGGCGGAACGCATCCTCACCGAATTGGCAGCGTTGCGCAATACCGAATCCGCTGAATCGCAAGCATCGTAACTATCAACCAACGTCACAGGAAATAGCGTCAATACAGCAATCGTAAGGAGAATTCGACATGCTTCTGGTCGCAGTCGACATCGGCAACACCAATGTGGTGATCGGCTTTCTCGATGACGGGCATATCGCCGGCACATACCGCATCACCACGAAGGCGAACCACACGTCGGATGAATATGGCCTGATGATCACGCAATTCCTGCGGCTGAGCGGCTATGCGCCGGGCGATGTGGACGATGTGATCATCACGTCGGTGGTGCCGAAGGTCATGCATTCGTTCCGTGCCAGCATTGTGAAATTCCTCAATATCGATCCGATGATTGTTGGACCGGGAGTCAAAACCGGCATCAATATTCGCATGGACAATCCGCAGAATATGGGCGCGGACTGCATTGCCGACTGTGCGGGAGCCTACTACGAGTATGGCGGGCCGATTCTGGTGGCGGATTTCGGCACGGCCACCACATTCAACTATGTGACCGCCGATGCGTCGGTGATTTGCGGGCTCATCACCACCGGCATTCGCACAGGCGCGGCCGCCTTGTGGGATGCCACGGCCCAGTTGCCGGAAGTGGAGATCACGCGCCCCTCGTCGATTCTGGCGAAAAGCACCAGGCCAGCCATGCAGGCCGGCCTGTATTACAACTTCCTTGGCGGCATCGAACGTACGATCGCGCAATTCCATCGTGAAATCGACGAGGATTTCCGCGTGGTTGCGACGGGCGGATTAAGCCGCGTGTTCGCCGACGATACCGACATGATCGACATTTATGACCCTGATCTGATTTTCAAAGGCATGCTGCATATTTACGAACGCAATATTCGACAATAACTTTTCGTCAACATACAATCTCAATATATAAAAATAATGGCTGTCTTGAATTCAAAAGAAAAACAAGACAGCCATCATTATTTTTACAACTATAGCAAATAATTAACTATTTACTGAATAGTAAAGCCCTGATTGGCTCCATATTCCTTCAAATCCTTCTGCCACAGCGCAATACCGCTTTTCAATTTGAGACGATCAGCGGAATCAGTTTCCTTCAACGCGTCGCCGATGGCGGATTTGTCGGACACTTTGCCACCGGCCGCGATGATATTCAGCCTGTCCTGCTCTTTGCGCAACCGGCTCGACCATTTGTAGGCCTTGCCTACGGTAGTGCGGAAGTCGCTTCGCGCATACACTTCAAACGGCAGATACTGGTAACCGGTCGACACGTTTTCCGCGGCTTGGGAAAGCACGCGATTGTATTCCTGACCGCCGAAATACGGGATTTCAATGCCACGTTCGTCGGTCACGGTGGTTTTGCGCAGGAATTCCCGATCAGACAACGTGATGTTATCGGCGGGGAACGCACCGCCGTCCACACGGGCTTTGATGCCTTCCGCGTTATGGCATGCGTATTCGATGAAACGATATGACGCTTCGGGCTTGCGCGAACGCTGCAACACAGCCAGCGCCGAACCGCCGTTTTCCGACGTGGTATAACTGCCATCCGGCGTGGGCATCTGTGCCACACGCCACAAACCCGCGGTTCCGGGAAGGTTCGACATGAGCAGCGACGGCAGCCAAGCACCGGAGAACATGGAGGCTACCCTCCCCTCCCCCACGGCTTCCTTCCACCCATCGGACCATGTGGTCAGATTGGTGGCGACCAAACCTTCGTCGATCATTTTCTGCCAGAATTCGGTGAAGGTTCTCGTACCCTCATCGTCGGTGAGGTTGATCGTCACGTTTTTGCCGTCGTTGGACGTGGAGAACGGACGGCCTCCGGCAAGCCAGATCATCGTGTCGTAGAAGCTGGCGTCACCCGAATCGGCTGCGATGTACACGCCGATGCTTTTCAGCTTTTTGGCCGCCTCGTAATAGTCGTCCCACGTGCGAATCTTGGAGGCATCGATGCCTACCTGCTCGAACACGCTGTCGTTGTAGAAGAACGCCATTGGACCGGAATCCATGGGAAGGCCGTACACGCGGCCGTTCAGCTGCACCGAAGCCCACGTACCGGGCGTGTAGAAATCGCCGTAGCCTTCCGTACGCCCGGTGATCGCCACCAGCTGGCCGCTTACCGCGTACTGGCGCAACGCATAGTATTCCAATTGCACCACGTCGGGAATGCCGTAACCGTCTTGAATGGCGTTGTTGAGATTGTCGTAACCGCTTGTGTTCTTCCAAATAACGTGGATGTCGGGGTTTTCCTTTTCGAAGCTGGCAATGACCTGTTTCATGCTCGGCTCCCACGACCACACGGTGATTTCGGTGCGGGAATCGACGTTGGCTCCGCAAGCGGCCGCACTGACTGCCATAATGGCCGCACAGCAGATGGCGATGAGTCGTTTCACCAGTTTCAAGCCGATTCCTTCCGTTTGATGTTCCCACACGAAAACGTACGTACAGACATACGCATTCGAGTGTACGTCAGTCACCCGAAAGCCAGCGTACAATCCTCCAATCTCTTCGATTCAGCCACGCAATCCACTGATAGCTCAAAAAAGCGTCCGCCGATTGACAATCCCTCAATCCACAGACGCTCATATTTACCGATTCCACTATGGAATCATGCAGCTACTTCACGGTGTAGCCCTGCTGAGATGCATAATCCTTGATATTCTTTTCCCAAGCCTGAACACCTTCAGCAAGGGTGACGGACTTGTCGGTATATGCACCACCGGCATCATCGCTATATACGCCACGCGCATAAACCTCGAACGGCAGGAACTTGTAGCCAGTCGAAACATTGGCCGCAGCCTTGGCGAGCTCCTCATTGAACTTCTGACCACCGAAGTATTCGTGCGCATTGCCATCGGAATCAGTCAGAGAGGTCATGTTCAGGAAGTCATCAGAAGCGAGAGTGTCGTTATCGGCAGGGAATGCGCCGCCAGCGACGCGAGTCTTGATGCCTTCGGCATTGTGGCACGCATATTCAGCGAACTTGTATGCAGCTTCGGCCTTGGCCTTGTCATCCGTCTTGACCATCGCCAGCGAAGAACCACCGTTCTCGGAATTGGTTTCAGATCCATCCGGAGTCGGCATCTGAGCAACACGCCACTTCCCCTCACCGTCAGGAGCACCGGAAAGCAAGTTGTACGGCATCCAAGCACCGGTCAGCAGCGAAGCGATAGAGCCGTCATTCAAACTCTTGTTCCAATCATCACTCCAGCCTGCGGTCTTGGTATCGATAAGATCATCATCAATCATCTTCTGCCAGAAATCAACAAAAGTCTTGACCTTGGAATCATTGCTGAGGTTGATGGTGACGGACTGTCCATCGGAACCAGTGGAGAACGGCGTCGCGCCCGCCAGCCATGTCATGGAATCGAAGAAGCCAGCATCACCAGAATCGGACGTAATGTAGGACCCTGTTGCGCGAACCTTCTTGGCAGCATCGTAGAACTCATCCCACGTCCTCACCCGAGTCGGATCGACCCCGGCCTTATCAAACACATCCTTGTTATAGAACCATGCCATCGGTCCGGAATCCATCGGCAGTGCATACACACCGCCATTAAGTTTCACAGAAGCCCACGTGCCCGGCGTATAGAAATCCGAGAACTTGTCCGCACCAAACTGACTCAGGTCTTCAATCTCTCCACGAACCTGATATTCGGGAAGTGCATAATACTCAATCTGCACCAAATCTGGCGCACCTTTACCTGCAGAAAGCGCATTGTTCAAAGCCGTGTATTCGGTCTTGTTCGTGCCGGCATTGGTCACCTTAACAGTGATGTCCGGATTGGCCTTTTCAAAATCCTTCACGGTACGCGGCAAAGTGGAATCCCAAGACCATACCGTAATTTCAGTCTTACCACCCTCTGTCACCCCCGAAGAACTCGAATTCGAGGAACTCCCGCAGGCTGCGACACTAGTCAGCATCGCAGCAGCAGCAACCAGAGCGATTGTTTTCTTGGATGCAGTGAACTTCATCGTTCTTCCTTCCTTTAAATATGGCCGACCTCCTACATCGACCAACATTATCGGCTATGAATCATTCATTGACCCTTCCGACAGTCATGAGGATAACACAAAAGTTATGTTTACGCAAACAAATAGGCAAATCGTTGATTTTACAGTATTTCTTTAGTTACCTAGCATATTTTGTTTAGCTACGCAAACACGATATGATTGCATACTAGACGTATGCATATCCGTCGAAGCTCGCGCAACGCAGACATTTCATCAGACCACTCATCGAAAGGAACGGCATGACTTCCGGAACCAGCACAATCACAGTGCAAAAAAACAGCGCAATTGCCGATATACCACCCCGCATTTTCGGATCATTTGTAGAACATCTTGGACGTTGTGTCTACGGAGGCATTTATGAGCCAAGTCACCCCACAGCCGACGAAAACGGATTCCGCCAAGACGTCATCAATCTAGTCAAAGAACTTGGTGTGACCTGCGTGCGTTACCCCGGCGGCAATTTCGTCTCTGCCTACAATTGGGAGGATGGCACAGGGCCACGGGGGCAACGCCCAATACGACGAGATCTCGCATGGCACAGCACCGAAACCAATGAAGTCGGTATCGACGATTTCTACCGATGGAGCAAGAAGACCGGTACCGAAATCATGCTTGCCGTCAATATGGGCACCCGAGGATTGAAGGCCGCACTGGAAGAGTTGGAATACGTCAACGGAGCGCCCGGCACCGAGCTTGCCGATCGCCGCGTACGTAACGGAATCACCGAACCAATGGACATCAAAATGTGGTGCATCGGCAATGAAATGGATGGCCCTTGGCAGGTGGGACATATGAGCCCTGACGAGTATGCCGCAGCCGTGGACCGAGTCGCACACGCCATGAAACTCGCGGAATCAGGCTTGGAACTCGTGGCCTGCGGCTCCTCCAGCGCCCATATGTCAACGTTTGGATCCTGGGAACGCAGCGTGCTTACCAAAGCGTACGACAATCTCGATTTCGTCTCCTGCCATGCCTACTACTACGAACGTGGGGCAAAATCGTTGCAAGATTATCTGGCAAGTTCACAAGACATGCAAACGTTCATCTCCACCGTGGCGGCATGTGCAGACGAAGCCAAAAATGCCCACACAGGCGATCATGATATAGCACTGTCATTTGATGAGTGGGGCGTCTGGTATTCCGACGTCTGGAATCAGCAGGAAGCTGAATGGAAAGCCCAATCAGGCAAGGATCTTCATCATGAGTCATGGCCGAAAGCACCGCGTCTGCTCGAAGATATCTACAATGCAGCCGATGCAGTGGTAGAAGGGTCGCTGATGATCACTCTGCTTAAGCACTGCGACCGAGTGCGTTCTGCCTCGCGCGCGCAGTTGGTCAATGTGATTGCGCCAATCATGGCCGAAAAGAACGGTCCCGCATGGCGTCAAACTGTCTTCTATCCGTTTGCCGAAGCCGCACAACACGCCCATGGCATTGCCTACAGTCCAGTCATCGACTCTCCCAACGTAGAGACTGAATCTTTCGGCTTGGTCAATGCCCTTGATTCAGTAATCACTTGGGACGAAACGAATCATTCCGGTCTTCTGCTTATGGTGAATCGCGACGCATCCGACGCACATAAGGTTACGGCTTCTCTGTCTCAACTGCCGTATTTCGACATATCCGACTTCCATATAGACAAGGCCATTATTCTGCATGACGACAATCCATATCAGCGTAATTCCGCAGACGACCCAACCGCAGTGACACCCCAAGAGCTTCATGCAACAATCGACAATGGATCAGTTCACTGCACTTTGCCAGCAATCAGTTGGGCTGCAGTGGAATTCCACGCCTAGTTTTTATTCGAATAGTATAAATTAAATGGGTGTCGGCAGATTGACAATCATCAACCTGCCGACACCCATAATGTTGCGATTATTTGCTTGCTGTCCGCTTACTGCTTAGTGACGATCACGCCGTTCGGTTTAATCGAGGCCGTTTCGCCGTCCACGTCCGCGAACGAGGAGACCACGACTTCGCCTTCCACCGGAACCCGGACCGTCTCATGCGTGCGGTTGAACGAGAACACGAACCTCGAACCGTCCGCGCCCTCACGTTCGACGTGCAGCACTCGGCCGTCGTTTCCGCCCGCTTCGGTCATGCCGAGCGAATCAAGAATTTCCGGCAGGCTCAACGCGATGCCGTCCCGCCCGAGGCGCGCGCCCACGTACACGCTGCGACCTTCGCCGAACGTGTGCGCGACGATCGCCGGAGCGCCGTCCATGCCGGTCCACGGATCGTCCTTGAACGTTTCCAGCACGGTGGCCGACTCGTCGACCGAGCCGATCACGTCGGCGATATCGTGCGCGACCGCGCCGTTCGACAACTCGAGGCGATCCGGCACGCCCGTGAAATCGTCGCCCATGGGCATGAATTCCTCCACGCGCACGCCGACCACGTCACGGATCGAGCCCGGATACCCGCCGAGCCACACGTGGTCCTTCTCGTCCGAGATGCCCGTGTAGTAGGTCACGACCAGTCGACCGCCGCCCACGACGTAATCGCGCACCCTGCGGGTCGTTTCCTCGGAAAGCAGGTATACGCTCGGCAATACGACCATCTCATAGTCATCCCAGGCGCCGCGCACCGGCACCACGTCGGCGGTCACACCCTGATCGGCCAAAGCGCGGAACCACGCCAATGGCTCGTCCACGTGATGCACGTGCTGGGTCGGCGTGGCGGTGTGTTCGGTGGCCCATTCGGACTCGTAGTCGAATACCACGGCCACACGGGACTTCGCGAGCCTCGATCCCAGAATGCCCTCGTCGGACAGTTTGTTCAGATCGGCGCCCAGCTCGCACACGTCGCGGAATACGGCGGAATCCTCGCCCGCGTGGGGCACCATCGCGGAATGGAACTTCTCCGCGCCTGCCTTGGACTGCCTCCACTGGAAGTAGCACACCGCGTCCGCACCCATGGCCACATGAGCCAAAGAGTCGCGCACCAGCTGGCCGGGCTCCTTGCGGTAGTTGATCTCACGCCAGTTGACCGCGCTGGTGGAATGCTCCATCAGGAACCACGGATCCTTGCGTGCGATGCCGTCGACCAGGCTCGCGGAGAACGCGAGCTCGTCCAAGTGGGCCTCGCCCGGAATGAAGTAATGGTCGTTCGACACGAAATCGACCTCGTCGCCCCAATCGTCGTAGTCCAACACCGAACCGGACGCGGACACCATGAAGTTCGTGGTCAGGGGCAGATCCGGCGTGATCTCGGCAAGCGTGTCGCGCTCGGCGATGTAGAACGCCTTCAACGCGTCCGAGCTGAACCGCTTGAAGTCGAGCAGCTTGCCCGGGTTCATGAAGTTGCCGTCGCCGATGAAGCGCGGAGGCACGATCTCACTGAAGTCGTTCATGCGCTGTGCCCAGAACGCCGTGCCCCACGCGTCGTTCACCGCGTCGATGGTGCCGTAGCGTTCCTCGCACCACTGCTGGAACGCATGTTCGGCGTCCTCGGAATAGTCGAAACGGTTGTGGCAGCCGTACTCGTTGCTCACATGCCATGCGACCACATACGGGTTGCCCTTGTAATGCTCGGCCATCGCACGGCACAGCTTCAGCGCGTACTCGCGGAACACCGGACTGGTCGGCCTCCAATGCTGGCGGGCGCCCGGCTGGCACACGTCGCCGCGGTAGTCCTTCCACAGCACCTCGGGATGCGCCTGGGTGAGCCACATCGGCGGCGACGCGGTGGCGGACGCCAAGTCCACTGCGATACCGGCCTCGCCCAGCTTGTCGACGATGCGGTCGAGCCAGTCGAAATCGTACACGCCCTCACTCGTCTCGATCTTCGCCCACGAGAAGATGCCCACGGACACGAGGTTCACGCCAGCCTTCTTCATCAGACGAACGTCATCGTCCCACACTTCCTCGGGCCACTGGTCCGGGTTGTAGTCACCTCCGTACCAGATGCGTTCCTGCTGTCCAGCCAACGGCTGCGGCCAACGATAGGCTCTACGTTGAGTCATATCCACTCCTTTGTTTTTTTGTCAACTATCCTAACAAATTCATTCCTTGACGGCGCCTGCGGCAAGGCCGGACTGCCAGTACTTCTGCAGGCACAGGAACGCGATGACCAACGGGACGATCGTGATCAACGAACCCGTGACCACCAGGTTCTGGATCGCCTGGCCGCCCGCGGTGCTCGCCTGGTCCT
>ERZ1026878.1383-NODE-1383-length-14665-cov-10.599589_pt1 | contig 14665 bp, 11 predicted proteins | sample MGYA00380169_ERZ1026878 | MGnify/ENA primary metagenome ERZ1026878 (study PRJEB33269, sample SAMEA4719805) | human gut metagenome | biome: human-associated habitat; feature: organic feature; material: feces | place: Cameroon | collected 2013-10 ...
CTGCCCACTTGGAATGACTTATTTCATCACTTTCACTTAAATATTCGGATGTTGAAGTGTCTGTTTCCTCTATAAACTCTGTCTCTGTTGTTTCCTCTTCAAGTGATACTGTTTCTGGTACTGTTTCTGTCTCTGTTTGCTCTGTCTGCTCTGACTGTGGCTCTGTGGTGGTTGTTTGGTTACCACATGCTGTTAATGATGATAAACTCATTATTAGTGTTATTGCAATTATTCTCTTTTTCATTGGTTCTTTCTTATCCTCTCTTTTATATGTTATAAAGTCCTTGATGAATGGGAACCACTTGGGTTCCCATTGCTAAACTACTTATTAAACTACTCTATGATGATGTCTCCATTCTCTGTAATTGTAATTCCATCTCCTAATTCACCATTATCATACTTTCTTTGTAGTTCTCTGTCATCGGCGATGCCATGTTCTTTGTTGTTGGCACCGACGAAGAAGTCACCACCAGGAAGGTAATCACCTAGGTGGAATACCTCACCGTATCGTGAAGAATCTTCTTTCATGTAAACTGCATAGGACTCTTGGTCGCCTGCACCTTGACCTGTGTAGTAGATCCAACACCAACCTAGTGTGCCATCTGCACCTTGAGAGTGAGCATATGCTGCCCATGCATCATATCCACCATACTGTGCATCTATCTCTTTTCTTTCTTGTTGTGCCAATGCAGTAGCGGTTTCTGCATCCATGGTGGTTGTCTTAGGGTCTACTTCCTCTGGGTTTACATCTGGATAAACTATGTTGTCTGTAATTTCATCTGTGGTTTCTGTTTCTGTGGTTTCTGTGGTCTCTGTTTCTGATTGCTCTGTATTATAAACTTCTTCTGACTGTTCTGTTTCTTCCTTTTGCTCTGTTTGGTCTGCTTGGGTTTGCTGTTGAGTTTGTTTTCCACAAGCATTAAGTGATAAACTTATTGTTATACCTAAACATAAACTTATAAATGTTATGAGTGCCTTTCTTTTCATCCGTGTTGTTCCTTTTCTATTGTATGTTTCGAATTTACTATTCATTTCTATTCGTATAAATATGCTGGATCTTCACCTATTGCCAATCGCATATTCTGTTCAAACTCTGGGTATTTATCGCCCGGATATGTTTTGTCTGTACCATAAAATGGTGATGCCCCATCATCATCTAAGCTTGTTCCATAGAAATATGAATCTGGTCCTGCTACAATCTTCTCACCTGTGCGTTGATTTATCGCATATGATCTTTGGTCTCCTGCTGCTGAGCCATAGTAGTAAATAAGCCATGCTCCATCATAGGCATCTGCCCCTTGGTCTTTTACATATGCATCATACTGAGTAAATATATCTCCTTCATAATTTCCACTCTCCACCAGCTTATCCATATATTCAACATCCGCTGTTACTGCCTCATCAACTGTGAGTCCTTCTGAGTTGGTGGCTTCTGATGATAAACTCTCTTGCTCTGTTTCTTCTGTTGAGTCTGACTTTGTTGGGTCTGCTTCAGTCTCTGTGGTTTCCTCTAGGGTTTCTGTTTGCTCTGTTGGATTTGTCTGGTCTGTTGGGTTTAAACTCTCTTGTTTACCACAAGCAGTTATTGATAAGTTGCTGATGATAAACAATATTATTAGTGCTTTCTTTCTCATTTTAGTTCTCTCCTCTTTAGTCTCCAGCGTAAGTACCGAGGAGTTCCTGGAATTGCGCGTATGTTAAATCATACATACCTGTTAAATTGTTATCAATGATGTATTGGCTTATTACTCCACCGGATGTGGTGTCATCCCATGCATCACCTGTTGGAAGTGTCATGCCTGTGTAGTACACTCTACCTGTTGCTGTATCATACATTACTGTATATCCTTTGTCTGTGTTACGATATTCTAATAAAGAGGAATCATAACCTGTTCTACCATAGTATGGGAAGTCGTTCTGTGTCTTACCTTTTGTGGTTGTTCCATAATCTGACTCGTTCCAATTCTCACAGAAGTTATCCCAAGCCTGCTGCTTTTGTGAGTTACCACATGGTGTTGAACTTGGATAGTATGGTTGACTACTATTCATACCTGAGGATGATGTTTCACTTGATGATGTTTTATCTTCGCTTGCTGTAATGCCATCTAAACCAAACATTTTATTATTGACTTCTTCCATGTTTGTTTCTGTGGTTTTCTCTGTCTCTAACTGCTCTGTGATTGCCTCTGTGGTCTCTGTTGGCTCTACTGTTGATACTGGTTCTTGCTTGCCACAAGCTGTGATTGATAAACTACTCACTATTATTAGTGATAAAATAAACTTTCTTTTCATGATTTCTCCAATCTATTATGCTTTAGTCTCCGTTGTAGACGCCTAAAATCTCTTGAAACTGAGAATATGTTAAATCATATACTGAAAATATATCGTTATCAATAATATACTGAACCAGTGCATTACTTGATTTGTCTTCGTCATAAGCATCGCCCGTTGGCAATATCATAGAGGAATAATAAACTTTACCTGTGTCGGTGTCATATAGTACTGTATAGCCTTTATCTGTTGTTCTTTCTTGGAGAAGTTTTGCATTGTATCCTGTATTTCCACAATATGGTAAATCATTTAATCCTTTACCTGCTGTGTCTGTACCATACACCGAAAAGTCATCAAAGTACTTCTTATAGGTATCCCATGCTTTTTGATGATCAGAACGACTATCTGGGTAATCCCCTGTTATCTCTTCTGTGGTGTTTTCCTCTATAAACTCGGTTTTCAATGTCTTACTTTGTTGCTCTGTGGTGTTTTCCTCTATCTCTAATGTTTCTGACTCTATGTTCTGTTCTATCTCTGTTTCTTTTGGCTCCTGCTGTGTTGAAGTACCACAAGCTGTGAGGTACAGGGATATGTATAGGGTGATTGCTAAACCTAATACTGTGATTATTCTTCTCTTTTTCACTTTCTTTTTACTCCTCGCTGCATAAATTAAACCTATTTTATCATTATATTACTATTCTTACTTTTCCTCAACACTTTTAGCGTTGTGTTATCATTCCTAATGTGTTGTTTACATATCTACAATGAGTGTAGGAGGATAACACATAACATGATTAAAAATCTGTCTGTTCGATTAAAAGAATTAAGAATGTCACAAAATCTATCACAAGCTGATGTCGCTAAAAAGCTAGATATATCCCCCTCCATTATTTCTGGTTATGAAACAGGAGAAAGAACACCCAGCACAGAAAATCTGCTTGCTCTCTCCTACCTTTATAAATGCAGTACTGACTATCTGCTAGGAAAATCAAATGATAAACCCTTTGTTGTACTCGATACTGATGGTTTAACATGTGAACAAATTGAGGTACTTAAAGACCTCATAAAAGTAATGAAGCATGGGTAATTGGTATTTATTGGTAATTACCCATGCTTCATTGTTTACTGTTTTAGTTTGATTGTCAAGGGTTAGTGGTGTACACTCTAGGTGTTGATGGGTACTGACTGCTTCTCTGTTATGATACTGATGGGTTTCTTTCCTCCCTTTGTTCTGTTGGGTTTGCTTGCTCTGATGGGTTTGCTTGCTCTGATGGGTTCCTTCCTACTGACTACTGTTTCCTCCCTGTTACTGTGATTATTTTATAGCTCTGATGGGTTTGCTTGCTCTGATGGGTTTGCTTGCTCTCTAGGGTTTCTTTCCTCCCTCTTTATCCTCGCTGATTAAACCAATATCTGTCATAATTACTACTCATACTGTACTTATTGCTTTCATCTGTAATTAATTCTGACTGCCTGTACTTTGACCTGTATAAATGACTTTCTGAAAAGTCACCTAAGTGGATATTGTTTTTCCTTTTCTTTGCACAGATGTCAAATGAATTTGTTGGATATGTTATATTATCTTTAGTTTTGTACTCATTTTCTCTTATCTGCTGTTCTATATTTGGTATACAGCTTTCTATTATTCTTACTGGTCTGTCTTGATATGTTCCTATTATTACTGACATTTCTTTTCTGTTCCTTTCTTAAATTTTTGTCACTCTCTGGTAATTGTTTTTTCTTATACCTTATCAACAATATGTATTGCTTTTAGACCTACAATTTATTTTTGCCTCTATATATCTTTGAAACTTTGTCCTTTTCATAAAAATAAGACAGCCACAAGCTGTGACTGCCTTAACTGTACTTCTTTTAATTTTCCTTTGATACAAACAGAAGTGTTAGGTTATAATTCATTTCTAAATCAGTGTCAATCTCATAACTCTTTGGATATTTTGCTTCCAGCTGCAAGTCAAAGGTGTTATCTGCCACAAACTCGTTTGATAATTGGATATTATATATGTCTGGTGCATATCCTGAGTTGTTATACAGTTTTATTATGTTTTCTCCTGCCTTTAATTCTACTGTTGTATAAACATTGAATCCTGTAGACCAAGAGCTTCCTTTATGAGTTACTGAACCTACATTGACTCCATTGGCATCTATATATGTTGTTCTTGTACCACTTACTGCTCCATTTACTCCAAAACAATATTTACCTGTCTTATCAACATTTATTGTCCAGTAAACATAGTTATCTGCTCCATTTCCTACATATCCTGCTTTTCCTGAAGAAATAGAAGCCCTTCCATTTGCCTTTGCTGTAGATGCACTATAAGTAGTAAATGTATAACCGCTTGGATCCACTTCATCTTCGTTCTCTACTGATTTAAGTTTGCCTAAGTTAATAAACTTACTTTCATCATTTTCTGAATTATTGTAAACTACTGCTAAGTCAGTATTGTTTAGCATAAATGCAATACTATTAAAGTCTGTCAGTGCTTTCCACTCTTCATCTGTATAAGTATTCTCTGGTACAATGCTTACTGTATTGTTTTCTCCATTTATATTCTTTACAAAGATGTCTACATCACAAGGAGAATTGTTGACAATTTTTACTTTATCTGATGAAAAGTTTTTCTCACCGTCTATATTGAATGACATATTGTTAACTGGAATGACTATATCTAAATCAGTGATTGGATTTAATCTCATAAATGTTACATTTCTATTATCTCCTGACCAATTATATTTCTTAACTACTTTATTATCTGTATATACTGTGGTGTCTGTATTATTATATAATCTAAATGCATTATTACCTATTGTTTTAATACCATTACCTATTTTGAAGGTTGTTAAGCTATTACATTCAACAAAAGCATTATATCCTATATTTATTACACTATCTGGAATACTGACTTCTTTTAATGAATAGCACTTTCTAAAAGCTTCATATTCTATAGTTGTTATGGTGTCTAGTATTGAAACTGTTTGGAGCTTTCTTAAATCAGCAAATGCTTGTGTTGGAATGGTGTCTATCCAGCCATATTCATATCCTGTGCCTCTGTTTTCTGATATTGGACTGGCTGATGTTAAACTACTACATTCACTGAATGTGTAGCGTCCACTTATATCTGTCACAGAAGCTGGCATTACTAAGTGATTCAATGATGAACATTTATTAAATGTATATTCTTCTATTTTTGTAACACCTTCTGGTATTATGATTTCTTGTAGTGATGAACATTCACTAAATACTGAACCTCCTATAGTTGTTATGGTATCTAATATTGAAGCTGTTTGAAGTTTTCTTAAACCTTTGAATGCATTAGCTGGAATTGTTTCCGTCCAGCCATACTCGTAACCGATTCCTTTTCCTTCAGATATTGGACTGGCTGATGTTAAACTAGTACAACCGCTAAATGTGTAATTTCCATCTATGCTTGTTATTGATGATGGTATTACTAAATGACTTAGGGATGTACAATCTGTAAATGTATAACCTTCTATTTTTGTAATGCTGTCTGGTATGATTACTTCTTGTAGTGATGTACAAGCTCTAAATGCCTGTCTACCTATGATTGTTATGGTGTTTAATATTGAAACTGTTTGTAGCTTTCTTAAACCACAAAATGCATTAGCTGGAATGATATCTGTCCAACCGTATTCATAGCCTGTGCCTCTGTTTTCTGATATTGGACTTGCTGATACTAAACTACTGCAACCATCTAAAACGCCTTGGTCATTTATATATGTTACTGATGAAGGTATTACTAAGTGATTTAATGATGAACAATCTGTAAATGTATAACCTTCTATTTTTGTAACGCCGTCTGGTATGATTACTTCTTGTAGGGATGAACAAGCTCTAAATGCCTGCCTACCTATGGTTGTTATTGTGTCTAATATAGAAGCTGTTTGGATTTTTCTTAAACCGCAAAATGCATTAGCTGGAATGCCATCTGTCCAGCCGTATTCATAGCCGGTTCCTTTTCCTTCTGATATTGGACTGGCTGATGTTAAACTAGTACAATTATCAAAAACACCTTTGTCATTTATATATGTTACTGACGATGGTATTACTAAATGACTTAGGGATGAACAACCACTAAATGCTGAGGTTCCTATGGTTGTCACACCTTCTTCAATTATTACCTCCTTAAGATTTCTATAACCTGAAAACTCATAATTGCCTATTGAACCTACATCAGATTTAATTATCACTTTTTCAATGTTTTCATTTATTTCATACCATGGATAATCTCTATTGTTTGATGTTGTAGCTGTACCTGCTGATGTCACTAAAAGTGTTTTACTGTCTATAAAATAATAGCCTGTGCCATAAGCATTACTGTATTCTATTCCAGTGTCTGTATCATAAGTCACACTTGCTATTGTATAAACTGAAAATGATTCTGTTGAAAACTCTACTGTGTTGGTTTCTGCATTTATTGTCGAAGATATTTCTGTTGTATTATTATTGTTATCTGTATGGAATACTGCTGAATTATCCTCTATACTATCTTCACATTTTATTGTTACAACTACACTGTTGTTGTCTGATTCAGGCTCGTATTCCTCTCCTTTTAGCATAAGAGTAATATCAAAACTCTTGTATACTGTTACTGTAGCATTTCCTATTAGTGTTTCTTCTATTGAATTTTTTATGCCCTTATCATCTTCTAATTCAGTCACAACTAATTCAATATCTTTTGGTAAATTTCCTGAAATGCTGATTGTTGTATTGTTGACTGTTTGGTTTAATTCTGTTTGCACTAATATTGTTTCTTCTGTCTCTACTTCTTCTGTCTCTGCCTCTTCTGTCTCTTCTGTTTCTTCTGTCTCTTCTGTTTCTTCTGTCTCTTCTGTTTCTTCTGTCTCCTCTGTCTCTGTCTGTTCTGACTCTGCTTTGTCTGTTTCTGTCTGCTCTGTCTCTTGTGTACCTGCCTCTTCCTCAATTGGCTCTGTAGACTCCTCAATTTCAGTCTCTTCAATATTATTCATAGACACTGATTGCTCTGTATCATCTTCATAAAAGGCATGCTCACCTTGATTTTCTTCTGCATTTACTAAAATGCTTGCATTTATATTTGAAAATGCTATGCAAGTGCTCATTATAAACACTGTTCCTACTTTTACAAATGCTTTTACTCTCTTTTTCATAGTCTTCTATCTCCATTTTTTTTATATTTAAAAAATCTACTACTATATCTTCAATATGACTCGAAAAAGGACTTATAAATTAATATAGGATTGCTTGCAATAAAAAAGACCTGACATCTTCTGCCAAGTCTTTGTTATTAATACTTATGGTGATTTTTGTAATTTGGACATGCCCTTCCACTATTTCTTTTGTCTGGAGATGATAAATATATATGACCACATATTGGACATGTCCAGTAGTATTTTCTATGACTGTTGAGTGATACTTTGTCTGGTGTGATTGATCCATTGAGTTGGTAATTCCATTCTTTTAGGAAGGGTGTATTCTTAAACTGTAGACTCTGTTCGTAAGTGACTTTGCAGGAATTAAGGTAGGCTTGGTCTTCGAGTGCTCTTGGGTAATTGGGATTAGTATTTAATTTGTAATTAGTGTTGAACCAGTTGGAAAGTTTGGTTATCATTTCTTGCTCATTTCTATATTTGTAGGTGATACACCATTGGTTTTCTGTTCGTGGATATCTTGAATCTATTTGACATATTTCTAGTAGATTAAGTCCTAACTGCTGGGCTATGAGTTCTGTTTTGTTGTCACAAAACTGCATTTCTGTAGTGGCATGTCTGCCACTTTGGTGCTCTATTGCTAAATTCAAAGCTGGGATGTATATGTCAAATTCTTTGGTGCCTAGGGGTGTTTGAATTTTGTATTGATTGTAAACCTCTAATCCTTGACTTAATAACCATAAGTATATGAGTTGTTCTCCAAAGGATGTTCTAACAGTACCACAATATTTACATCCTATTGGATTTTTTCTTGTTTTATTTGCTATAATTTGATTATTAATGTTTCCACACTTATTACATCTGAATTTAGCATATTTGTTAGATGCATATAAAATTTGGTCTGGTTTAAAATCATTATCTCCAGCTATGAACTCTTGAATTAATTGTGCACCATATGTACCATGGGTGTTACACCAGTCCTGTAGTGTTATTCCTGAACCTACATTTTCTCGTCCGGCACAGTATTTACACTTATTGTCTGATGTACTTGTTTTATTACTGATTGTCTGAATATTTATTTTGTGACAGATTGTACATCTAAATTGTACTTTTATATGACTACTAAATGATATATCTTTGGCTGTTATTGGGAAGTTATCTCCATTGTTAAACTCTGTGAGGATGCGTTGTCCTCGTTCGCCGTTTTGGAGGCACCAGTCGTAAAGTGATATGCTACACTTTCTTAATTCTGGTATATTTGGAATTTCTGTTGTTTCTATTATTTCATTATTGCTTAATTGTAATCCCTCAATAGTAATTCCTTGACTTAATACTTCTTTGATTTTTTCTAGTGAAGCATCTCTAATTTCGTTGTTTTCATTAATTATTCTATATTTCTTAATCTCTTTATTATTTAATGATTTAATTCCTAATACTGCTTTTAATTTCATCTTCTATACTTCCTTTCTTCTTATGATAAAGGCAGTCACTTTTTGTGTGACTGCCTTTATTATACTATTTCAAGTCCTGAGTCGTAATTGAACTACTAAACCACTTATCTGTCTTGTATAACTCGGTTAAGCCTACATTGCTGAATACTTTGACTCCCATAAATGAGCCTACTCGGTTATTTTCATCTGAGTATGTATCACTAGATGAAGCTGTTCTCATTTGGAATGCATAGAATGATGTCCCAAGGTCTCCCTTATAAGTATTCTTAGGTGTAAGTTTTGGATCAAAGACTGTACTTCTCTCCATTGGATCCCATAAACCTGTATTGATGGTTGTTGTGCTTACAAGAACTGTCACACCATCAAAGGCTTCGTTGTACCATTTTCCATCAGCACTACTCCATGTAGTTGAATTATCACTTCCTGTATTACGCTCAAGAGCTTTTACCAGCTGCGTTACTACTTGTGTCTTGTCATTGATTGTTTTTGCTGTTCTGTTATTTATGCTTTCAGCACCCTGACCTTTTGTAACAATGACTTCACCATTCATTCTTATGTTTCCTTCAGCATCCGCACTGAATACATATTTTTCTTTTGAGGTGTTTCCCTCTGCTACGTTGATATATAAATCATTGAAGTCATCCCAGTTGTACTTGCTGTCTGATGATATACTCTTACCATTAAACTTCTTTGATTTTGTTATATTCTCACCGCTAAATGGCTCTTTCTTTGCACTCTTATTTCCAAAAAGCTCAAGTCTTAAAGTTTTTAAGCTCTCTACTACTGAATTTACTGTATCTTTATGATTACTGTCTGCTGTTGCTTCTGTAAAGTCTCCACTTACTGAACCAGTGTAATCTACCTGTGTCTTTCCATCTCCTTCAAGTATGCATTGATAGGTAATGACCTTAATATCTTTACTCTTTGCATCATCACCATATTTGTTCTGTATACTGAGTACAGCACCGCCCGGAATCACTTTGTAAGCTGCATCAGTTGTGTCAAATAAATCATTTATATTTGTCATTACTGCATTGTGGGTTGACCATTGATTGCTGACTACCTCTAAACTATTATCATCTTCTGGTGTAAATGTTACTGTACATCCGTTTCTCAGGTTCAATGTCCTTGCATAGTTTCCTAATATGTATGCTGTCTGACTGTAGTTGTTACTGTATGGTATATTGTAGGTATCATATTTCATTTTTATGTATGGATAAAATGTTATACTGCCTGCTTCTACTTGGTTCTTTTTCAATTCTCCATTGGAATTATCTCTGCTAGACTGTCCACTATAAACCTTTACATTTACTTTAATATTGCTTAAACTCAATGCTGTATCAGCCTTAAATGAGTAATCCCTTGTCTGTGTACAAAGTTTATTGCTATGTGGTGAAGCTGTACTTGCACCATATTTTGTACTGACTTCTCTGTTTGCTCCTATGTCCTCACTAAATTTTGCTGTGAATGTATTTATAAAATCAGATGTCTTTCTTGTTCCCTGTGGTGCATTGGCTACTTTAAATCCAATGCTACCCATTAAATTATTTGTTGATTCATCATTCTTCCACTGTGCTACTGTTAAGTCATCTTCGCCTCTCCATAGTACGCATACGTAATCCCATCCACTTCTACCAAGTGTACTTGCACTTGTGAGTGTTCTGTTAAATGTATTCCAATACTTTGATAAGCTGCTTGCAGAAGTGTTCTGGACCACATTTTCCCAGCCACTTGTTTGTACCAATATTTTAGATGCTTCACTTACACTTTCATTCTTTATTGACACTGTTACACTGTCATCTAAGAATTTGAAGTTACTACAATAATCTGTGTGTCCTCCACAATAAGTTGTATCTGCACTGTGATTTATTGTGCCATCTGCATTCGTTGTATCGTTATGATTTGTCATATTTCCACATCCATCGGTGTAGGAATGTCCACTACAGCTTGATAAACTAAATGCTCCACTTGTCCATTTAAAGCTATGGTTGTTAAAAACATTTGTTGTTGAAGACTCACTGAATCTAACTCTTTTTGTTAGACTTGCCTGTGAAATCTCAAAATCTCCAGTGCCTCCACTACTTCCTGATGTTTTCTCTAACAATACATATAAGCATCTCTCTGCACCTGATAGCTGCACTGTTTTTTCTGTTGTTCCTGTCTGTGTTACTTTGCCGGGTATACTGCTTTCCCATGTTAAACTATTTATATTTGTAGATGTTTGATTACTTATCTTCCAGCCTACTACTTTATAGGATTGCTCATTTTCTACTATAATCTTGCTAGCTATATTTTTTATATTGTAGCATCCTGCATCTATGTAGGTGTTTCCTCCATCGTTACTGTATCTATAGTTTTTAACTATTGTACATGCACCATCTGATTCGTCTGCTGGAGGTGCTGGTGTGTCTCCTTTTGATTCATCATAGGTTGTTTGGTCATCTGTATTATTTCCTAAGTCATCATTAGAATATATATGTATTCCATAACCTATGCCATTAATACTACTTAAAGTAAAATTGTCTGATGATGAAGCAGGAGCTGTCAAACCAAGCTCGTTTCTCTGGAGTATCATGCAGTTTCCAAGTACATCATTATCAATAGAAGATGTGAATGTTTTTGTAAGACCTAATGTATCATAGAGTTGCATCCAGTTATAAAATGTTCCGTATCCACTTCTTCCCATGTTTACACTGTTTGGTTTGTTTGAAAAAATATCATGCCATGTAATAGGCTCTAAAACACAGTAATATGTTTCTTTTGTTATACTAAGGTCAAATAATTTATATACGTTTTCACCTAGTTCATCTCCTATTAATTCCAAAATATTCTGCTCACCTGATGCATTTTTGGCAACTGCCCATTCTCTTAATGCTGTTCCATTTCCTTTAAATGATGAACCACTGTAATAATATGGTTTTGGCATTCCTGCTGGCATTGTTCTTAAACTTGAACTAGCTGTACCATTTCCTATTCTTGTGTTTCTATAATTCTTATCACATGAGATTGTACTATTAGTGACGAGATCCACAACATCAGATACTATATTTCCATTTTTGTCTACTACATATAATCTGTATCCGGTTTTGTTTTCTGATGCACCTCCGGATGCTGAACCGGATGCACCACCTGCACCTCCACCGGTTCCATTGTAACCATCTGCATAGGCTAAACTTGTACTTAGTGGAAGTACCAATATTATCACAAGTATGAAAATTATTATTCTTTGTATTATATTCTTCATATTTCTACCTCTCTTATTAGAAATGCTAGGGATTTAAAATTCCCTAGCATAGTTGTTTAGTTTATATGTGCTCCTCCACCATAAGAACTGTCACCTAATGAAGCTTGTCCTCCATCTGTTGACTGACCTCCATTATCTGAAAAGAAAGCATCCCAAACATCCTGTGATATACCACCTTTTGCAGTGCCAGTATCAGAAGAACTACTGCTATTGTTGTTATTACTTGGTGTTGATGTTGAATTGCTGTTGTTGGTGCTTCCAGTGCTGGTTTTATTTGTTGTAACTGTTGGTTTTGTTTCTGTTAAGTAATTTCCACTTACAAATGTTCCATCTGATAACTGATACCATAAACAGCTTTCGCCTTTGTATGATGTTACTTTGCCAGTGACTTCTACTGCTTCTGCATATGACTTTGAACCTACTTTATTGCCTTCAGTTGTTGGTAAATCCCTTACATTTACTGTCTGTGTTGCATACATTGTAGCTGTTATTGGTTCTACTTCATAATCTGCTACTGTCTGTTCTGGTTGTTCATTAACTGGCTCTGTCACTTCTTCTGTTGTATTGTAATCATCTGAGTTTATATAAGCTATTTCCTCTTCTGTAAGCTCTGCCTCTGCTGATTCGATTGTCTCTACTGATTCTGGCTCAGCATACTCATAATCTGTGTTTACTGAACCCATGTTGTAGTTAAACTCTTCAATGTTTGGGTTCTGCATAAGTGCCTTACAAAGAATTTCTACTGCCTCTCCTTTTGTAATTGCACTGTCCATGTTATTTGTATTGCTGATTCCCTTTTCATTTGCAAGTACTATTGCTTTATATAAACTTTCATCTATTTTAGATGGGTTACTTACAAATTCTTTGATGATTGCACTGCTTAACTGCTGCTTGCCACTTAGTTTCTCATCTGCTCTTAAATCCCCAGCATTTGCTAAATCATCTATCTTTGCACTTGTATCTACACTCTGTACTGCCTGATTTCCGAAGACTTCATTCATGACTAAATAGATGTATTCTGCTTTTGTCATGTTCTGAAGGTATGTTGTTTCATTTAAACTGCCATCTGATGTACTTACAAATACATTTGCATCTTCCTTATTGGCAAATGCATTATAATCACTCTGACCTACTGCACTATCAAATGCTGAATTTCCTTCAATCTCTGATACTGGTGTTACTGCTCTAAACACTAAACTCATTGCTTCCGCTCTACTTAAGCTATCTTCAATATTTGACTCTCCATTTTCACCTGCATTTAATAATTCAAAATAATCACTGATAGCTGCATAAATGGCTCTCTCATCTTCTATATCAATGTCTGAATAATTCCCTGCAAGAGTGTAGTTAATTGACTCTAAATCATCTTCATTATTCAAAATTGTAGTAAATGCTCTGTTTCTAAGTGCCACTGATAATGTATTGTTCTGTGTGTTCTCACCTTTTTCATTAACGTAGAACATACCATTTTTATTGCCTGTATTACCAGTAATCTTAAACTGCTCATCCATGACTGCTCTAAGTTCTTTACTGCTTGTCATATCTCCAAGCTGGATCCAATCTACTTTATACTGAGTTCCATCTTCTGTATCCTCTGTTGATAATTGGATTGTGATTGTATCACTTGTATTCAGCATGTTTAATATATCCTGCTGTGTTGTATTTGCCTGTCCACATCCACCTAAAATCATTATTGCTGTAAGCATTGGTAATACTATTCTAAGTTTCTTTGCTTTCATAATGTCTATCTCCTTTCAGCTTCTCACTTAATAAATTTAAAATTTTTTCTTCTTTTTCTTCAAGATGTATGAAAAATGGATATTGTTACTTTTGATAAATGATTTTTTGCATAATAATAGGGACAGCTTACTTTTCTTCACTGTCCCTCATTTTATTAGGTTATTGGCATAACCCTCCACCATGTTTCACAATATAATCTACCAAGCTACCACTTATATTAAACTTGTCAGTATTTGGTATATCTTCTATTATCTTTTTACCCTCATATACATCTGCTTGTATTCTTAAATAAGCTAATAATGTATTGTCATCCATCATTTCAATATATGCTTTATTCATTTTTATTGTACCCCCATACTTCTTAAGGCTTCTTGTTGAAATTCTAATAGCTTTTCTACTGTCCATCCTCTTTGCTTACAAATTATATGACTTAGTTTTATTATCCTTGCACCAAGCTCAGTGTTATTTTTATTAGGACTAGCTGGCTCAACTATGTCTGTTACATCAATATAATCACTTCTATTACTTCTAGTATTATATTTTTTGATCCATTGTCTCATTATTTCTTCACTAGGTACTTCATCATATTGTAAGTTTCCGCTTTTTAAATCATCTATAAACCCTAATAGCAATGACCATCTATAATCTTTATCCTGTCCTGCATTTATTCTGTCATAGCACATACCTATTATTTCATACTGTTGTAATTCAAGTTTAGTTGTTATATAAACATAATTTGATATTATTATAGAAGCTATTATGATTCCATTATTCTTTCTAGGGTCTCTGTCTC
>ERZ1026878.1389-NODE-1389-length-14584-cov-54.912038_pt1 | contig 14584 bp, 8 predicted proteins | sample MGYA00380169_ERZ1026878 | MGnify/ENA primary metagenome ERZ1026878 (study PRJEB33269, sample SAMEA4719805) | human gut metagenome | biome: human-associated habitat; feature: organic feature; material: feces | place: Cameroon | collected 2013-10 ...
ACCTCTTTATGAACGACGATAAGGACGATGAAGAACTGCAATACGACAAGCGTAACTTTGGTAACGTACTAAAGCTCCGTGATGACCTTACTGAAGGATATAACATCATTCCTAACTTCTTCATAAGTGCAAAGATGGCAGAAAATCTATCTTTCTCAGACCAGATTTCGTCAACCGACAGGGAACACAAGTGCTTCAATACTCAGCATTTCAATAACCGCCTGTTCGATCGAGATACCCTCCTAGTCTTCCATTACGATGTAAACTTCCTCTATGTCGTATCTCTGTATGCCCGTCATAATGAGCACCAGAAATTCTCCTGGAAGAACAGAGTTCGCAAGATGTTCCGAGATGAAATCCAGAAAATGCTGGATGAAAGATATGAGTTCTATCGCCTTACGCCGAAAGAAGGTACTCAAGTAGAAGAATTTGTCAGCAGACATTTCAGAATGCTTATCGGCAAAATCTTCTCTCCATCAAAAAGCAATGATTATCTGATACTTGCGCTCGAAAAGAACAATTCTGACGAGAAGCAAAAAAAAGAGATAATAGATGCTGCCAAGGAGAAATTCTATCTAGAGGAATTTGCCTTATCAGCTAACGACAAGATAGGCTAATGTATTATAAGATGCTTTTCACTACCCCAACATCAAAAGGAGCAAAACTAGATATGGTTCTCCCCCGTTGGAGACCGGAGGAATGATGAAGGCCTATGCAAAAGTGTACCCCCTATATAACAACCCTCTATTATATGTTAAAAACAGGGTATAATATATTATAGTTCAATATCTTATATATTCTCGCACACGCTGCTATACAAAGTTACATATATAGGGGGTTCACGCTCTCTTTCCCCACCAAGGGAAAAACCAACTCATAATTGGTGCTTCTTCCTCCCTCTCCAGTTGGCTTTAATATACCTTTGGCTATCAAATCCCTGATATCACGATTGGCGGTGTCTTGAGAGCAATGATTAATCTTATACCATTTGGAAGAATTCAGCTTCCCTTCGAAACCATCAAAAAGCATATTGAAAACCTTGCGCTGACGCTCAAACCAAAGGTGCATCACGGCAGTCTTTACCAATGGATCAAGCGTATTCTCTGTATCAAACCAGTAAAGAAAGAATGCTTGTTTAAAAGTAATCAGGATGCATTATGAAAGGGAAAAGAGCTTGTGCTACTTCATGTCATAAAAGAGGCAAATGATGTCGTAAAAGATGTCATAAAAGAGACGGATGATGTCGTAAAAGGAAAAGCAAATGTCACAAAAGAATTTGCAAAAGCTCAACGACAAATCTATAAGTTGATTTCTCAGATGCCTCAAATCAGTGCTGCCCAAATGTCGGAAAACATGGGGATTGCAAATCCCCAGGTTTTAATGGTCGAACATTTTTCGATAGCGGATTGCAAATCCGCAAGGACGCCTGACGGTATATATCAACTTGCTTGTTTATAAATATACTGTTCTTTCGCATATAAGGAAGTTATAAAACTTATTTACATTAAAAGAAGCCACACGGAGATTGTCTGTTGATACTGACACGGACCTGAAATTTGGCTCAGTTTGACTCAATTACTCAGTTACTCAATTACTCAGTTTCTTTCTAGACCCCTACACCTGGAACTTGGTTATAAACTGAAAGTATATTTTTTATATTATATATTTATATTATATAAATATATAATATACTATCTATACAAGAAGAAACATACGGTCAGAATAAAACTGAGTAATTGAGTAACTGAGTAATTGAGTACGATTTTAGAGGATACGGAAAGAAGAGTCATAATGGCTTAAAGCTTTATTTAATAGTAGTTTAGACTGAATTACTATGTTTTTTAAACAACAACTCGATGTTTCTCTCTTCTTTATCTTACGAGTTAGGATTATTAACGTAGTTTCAAATTGAAAGCTGCTGAAAATCGACCCTTACCACATCTTGAAATTTGGTGGTTCCAGAAAAAAGCCGTATCTTTGCACCGTCATTCAGAGATAAGGCGCCAATCGGAAGAGTGACAAAAAACTGAATTATTAACCATTAAAAACTGATTGATTATGGGACAAGGAACTAGTAACTATCGTAAGATTATGCGTCCCCCTCAGACGGGTTAGTATCGCGATGTCGGCTTTTCCCTTAAGGAAAAATAAAAATATCCTTAAGGGAAAAAATATTTTTCCTTAAGGGAAAGTTTTTCTTTCCTTAAGGGTAGTTCTTGGGTACAGAAACTTTGTAAAGTTATTTATCAAAGCGTTCAAAATCTTCTCCTGTGTTTTAAGACCTTAAAACTCAGTCTTACAGGAAGGCAATGGTCAAACCTGCCATCACGATACTTACCATTGACATCAGCTTGATGAGGATATTGAGAGATGGACCAGAGGTATCCTTGAACGGATCACCCACGGTATCACCCACAACCGTTGCCTTGTGATTCTCACTGCCCTTACCTCCGAAGTTGCCCTCCTCTATCATCTTCTTGGCATTGTCCCATGCACCACCTGAATTAGACATGAAGACGGCAAGCGTGAAGCCGGCTGCAAGACCACCGGTAAGAAGACCGAGCACACCGGCAACTCCCAAAACCAGACCTACTACGATAGGAATGATGATGGCAAGAAGAGACGGGATTATCATCTCACGCTGAGCACTGCGGGTACTGATTTCTACACAACGACCGTAATCCGGAGTTGCCTTGCCTTCAAGGATTCCCTTAATCTCACGGAACTGGCGACGAACTTCCTGAACCATTGACTCAGCAGCACGTCCCACAGCACCCATCGTCAGTCCGCAGAACAAGAAGGCAGCCATCGCACCGAGGAAAGCTCCTACCAGAACCTTAGGATTAATCAGGTTAACCTGGAAGAAATTGATGAAATCGATGGTGCTTGCATTCGATGGGTCGAAGAGATCGCCGGCAGCATCCACATACTGCTTGCCATTCTCTACGGCACGAATCATGGCTATCTTGATTTCCTCAATGTAAGAGGCAAGAAGCGCCAAAGCAGTAAGGGCTGCAGAACCGATGGCAAAGCCCTTACCGGTAGCTGCTGTGGTATTGCCAAGTGCATCGAGGGCATCGGTACGTTCACGCACCTCCTTACCCAGTCCGCTCATCTCTGCATTACCTCCGGCATTGTCGGCAATAGGACCATAGGCATCGGTAGCAAGGGTGATGCCGAGCGTTGACAACATACCTACGGCTGCGATACCGATGCCATAAAGACCAGTACTGATGGACTTAGCAGACATCGACATGTCAAAACCATTGGCACAGAGGAAACTCAACATGATGGCAACAGAGATGGTTACCACAGGAACCATGGTGGAAATCATTCCCGTTCCAATGCCCTTGATAATCACTGTGGCAGGACCCGTCTGCGAAGCCTCAGCAATCTTCTGTGTTGGCTTGTAGCTCTGTGAAGTATAATATTCCGTAGCCTGACCGATAATGACACCAGCCACCAGACCGCTGATAACAGAGAATGAGAGTCCGAGCCAGTTCTCGATGCCCAGGAGATACAATATAATAAAGGTGGCAACGGCGATAAGACCGGCACTTACATTGGTACCAAGTCCCAGAGAATGGAGCAGATCCTTCATGGATGCGCCTTCCTTGGTACGGACCAGATAGATGCCGATAAGCGAAAGGAAGATGCCGATGGCTGCAATGATCATAGGTGCGATAACGGCACGGAGCTGCATGTCGCTATTCATGGCAAAGGCGGTGGCACCCAGAGCAGCAGTAGAAAGAATAGAACCGCAATAGCTCTCATAGAGGTCGGCACCCATTCCGGCTACGTCGCCTACATTATCACCCACATTATCGGCAATGGTAGCAGGATTCCGGGGATCATCCTCTGGAATATTAGCCTCTACCTTGCCCACCAGGTCAGCTCCCACATCGGCAGCCTTGGTATAGATACCTCCACCTACACGGGCAAAGAGAGCCTGGGTAGAAGCACCCATACCAAAGGTAAGCATGGTGGTAGTAATGGTGATGAGGGCTGTAGACTCACCGGCATACACCGCATTAAGAACAATAAACCAGATGGCAATATCGAGCAATCCGAGACCTACCACAACGAGTCCCATTACGGCACCGCTGCGGAAAGCAATCTTCAGTCCCTTGTCGAGTCCTGTACGAGCTCCATGAGCCGTACGTGCCGAAGCATAAGTAGCCGTCTTCATACCGAAGAAGCCCGCCAGTCCAGAGAAGAGTCCACCGGTAAGGAAAGCGAACGGAACCCACGGATTCTGCACTTTCAGTACATAAGCCATAAAGGCGAAAACAATGGCAAGCACTACGAAGACAATGGTCACCACCTTGTACTGCTGCTTGAGGTAGGCCATTGCACCTTTTCTAACATGTGCTGCAATCTCTTTCATTCTCTCGGTTCCCTCGTCCTCTTTCATCATCGAACGGAAGAAGATCCATGCCATTCCCAATGCAACAACGCTGGCTATCGGGATGAGCCAAAATACTAATGGAATGTTGTTCATAATGGTATGTTTATTTGGTTTGTAAATCTGATTGTCAGTTGTTTGATTCTGCAAATATAGTTTTTTTATCCGATAACTCCAAATAAAACGGAGGAAAAAATCTTTTTCTGAAAGAAAAATTTGGTAGTTACTGAATAAAGCCGTAACTTTGCATCCCTCAATGACAAAATACAAGAAATAGATTAGTAATTAAAAGCAATATGAATAATCATACAACATCCATTGCAACGAATAAGAAACATCATTACCGGGAACTGCTTTCGATAGGATTTCCTATTATTATCGGACAACTAGGAACCATCATTCTTGGATTTGCTGATACGCTGATGATCGGTCATCACAGTACACCCGAACTGGCTGCAGCCGGATTGGTGAACAACATTTTCGGTCTCGTCTTTGTATCCTATATGGGATTTACCTACGGACTCACTCCTATCATCGGCAAGCTTTACGGAGAGGAACGTACCGACTGTATCGGACAGAAGGTTCGCAACTCCTTCTTTGCCAATATGCTAACGGGAGCCATTTTTACGGCTGTTCTCATCCTGCTCTATCTCAATCTGGCACATATCGGACAGCCGGAAGAACTGCTATCGCTCATCCGTCCCTACTTCCTGGTGAACCTTGCCTCGGTTCTCTTCATGGGTATCTTCTTTACGATGAAGCAATTCCTGGATGGTATCGGAAAAACCAAGGTGGCGATGTGGGCGATGATAGGCGGAAACGTGGTCAATATCCTCGGCAACTGGGTATTGATTTACGGTGTGGCTGGTTTTCCGGAACTGGGTTTGCTCGGAGCCGGAATCTCAACCTTGGTAAGCCGCATCCTCATGGCTCTGGCAATGGTGAGCATTGTGATTGCCGGCAAGGGATTCAGAGAATACAGACACGACCTCATCCATAGTTCACTTAATAAGACAGACTTCAAGGAGATGAACCGTCTGGGCTGGCCGGTAGCCTTACAGCTGGGAATGGAATCGGCAGCCTTTACGCTGAGTTGCGTGATGGTAGGCTGGCTGGGTACAATTCCGTTGGCAGCTCATCAGGTAATGATTACCCTCTCCCAGCTCTTCTATCTCGTACTTTCGGGTATGGCAGCAGCGCTGGCAATCCGCGTGAGTCACTTTATGGGACAGAAAGACTATGCTGCCGTACGCCGCAACGCCTACGATGGCTTCCGTCTGAACCTGCTGTTCTCTCTCTGCATGGGAATTCCGGTATTTCTGCTTCGCCACCAGATAGGCGGTTGGTTTAATGACAATGCCGAGGTACAGGCGTATGTGTCGGTATTGATCATCCTGATGATGGTATATCAGTTTGGCGACGGTTTGCAATATACCTTTGCCAATGCCCTTCGAGGTATCGCCTGTGTAAAACCTATGGTGCTCTATGCCTTCATCGCCTACTTCGTCATCTCACTTCCATTGGGCTATACTCTCGGTTTTACTTGCGGCATGGGTATACTGGGCATCTGGATTGCCTTCCCGTTCGGCTTGACGATAGCAGGCGAAATGTATCGTCGCCGATTTGAGAAAGAACTGAAGAAAATTGAACAAAGATAATACAGAAACATACGATTTCTCTATAAAAATGTATACTTTTGCTCTATATTACATTTTTTTAGAACAAAAAACTTGTATTCTATTGTTTTTTCTCTTATCTTTGCCCCTAGTAAAAGATGCAGAGATACCTAAGACTCTGCATCAACAGAGCTAAGGCTTATCAACAAAAAGTAGTATTAATAATTTAAAATTTAGAGATTATGAAGAAATTATTTGTTATGGCAGCTATGGTGCTGTCTTCAGTAGGTGCTTTCGCACAGCAGGCTGCAGGTACAACAACTCTCCAGCCTAAGGTAGGTTTGAACGTTTCTACAATCGGTGATAACGACTGGAAGGCTGGTTTCGCAGCTGGTGCTGAGTTGCAGTATCAGGCATCAAGCAACTTAGGTGTTGCTGTAGGTGCTCTCTACTCTGTACAGGGCTTCAAGGCTAAGGATGTAAAAGTTGCCGGTATGACTTTTGAAGGTGGCAAGTGGAATCCAGGCTACATCAATGTGCCTATCACTTTGAACTACTACCCAGTAGCTGGTCTTGCTCTCAAGGCAGGTTTGCAGCCAGGTTTCCTGGTAAACAAGGATGATGCAGAAGACGTTAAGACCGTAGACCTCTCTATCCCTGTAGGTCTCTCTTACGAGTACCAGAACATCGTCTTCGATGCTCGTTACAACATCGGTGTAACTAAGATTGCAGATAACGTTGATCACTACAACAACGTAATCCAGATTACTGTAGGTTACAAGTTCGCTCTCTAATCAAGACTTCTTGACAAGACAAAATAACAATCCCCGTTCTTCATTACGAAGAGCGGGGATTTCTTTTTTTCTCGTCATACCTATTTGAAATGAGCCTCACGTAAACATGGAGTGAGGCTTACTATCGTTTAAAATGAAACTTACTTCATTTTCTTTTCTAGAACATTCTGCCGCCTGGACGACCACCGCCAAAACCGCCATTGAATGGACGGCCATGGAAGTTTGGACGGCCACCAGGACCACCGGGACCACCAGGACCTTCAGGTCCACCCCTACGGGCATCCTTGCCTCCGAAGAGATTCAGGCGGTAAATCACGTGCAGCATCGCATAGCTGTTGATGGCATTATACTCCGTATCTGTACGGGATGTAGCAGAAATGGCACGAGAGAAAGTGCTCTGCTGGCGGAGAATATCGTAGAACTGCAGCATGATGGTAAGAGGCTTGCCCTTCAGGAAACCCTGAGAGAGCTGCGCATTCCATACAAACTCATCTGTATTCATGCTGCTGTCGCTATAACCGCGGCGGCTGCTGATAGAGAGGTTTGAGTTCAGACTGGTGCCCCAAGGCGCTGTAAGCGTCATGCTTGGTCCATAAGAGAACTGCCAGGTATTGAGGTTGCTGTTAGGCTGCAACTTGTTTGTAGCATGGTTATAATTCAATGTTCCATCGAGCGAAAGCTCCAGCCAGTTGTTACGATAGCTGAAAGAGAGGCGCTCTCTCCAAGTGGTACTGCGGGTGGTATTCATCTGGGAATCAGACTGCTTGTCGAGACTCAGATAACTCACGTAGTTGTTGTAACCCAAGTAGGTGTCGGTATTCAAGTTCCATACACCAGCACTATCGATAGAGCAGTTGAACATAAAGGCTCCCATCACATTCCAGTTGCCATTGATATTCTCAGGTCGGGTGATTCTTCCACCAGTCGTCTCATCGTATGTCACCTTATTGCTGATGCTATTGTTGGTGGTAGAGAAGTTGACGAAAGTCATGATACCCTTATTATGGTTCTGCACGAAATTGTTGTAGAACAATCGGAAGTTCTGAGTGAACGATGGCTTCAAGCCTGGGTTACCCATCGAAATATTCAACGGATCGCTGTTATCCGTGATGTCGAGCAACTGAGAAATGCTTGGCTGAGAGGTTGTACCACGATAGTTGATTCGCAGGTTACTCATCTTTGAGAAGCGATAACGGAAATCGAGGGTTGGACTCACATTCACCACATTGCGAACGGTATCTACATGCACTCCCTGATAATCCTGGATATACTTAGACTGCTGTGGTTGAACCATCACACCAAAGTTCAGGTTATACTTCTGACGGATGAATCGCATCATCACCTGGATATCATGGTTGTAGTTGCGATACTCTGAGAAGCGACTCAAATCATCATCCCTATAGTCATTGAGATGACCGGCAAACGGATTCAAGTAGCTGTCCCAACCGCGATATTCATGATCACCACTCATCGCATACTTGCTGAAATCGTAGGTGCTGCGGTCGCTCTTGGAGTAGCTGTAAGTAAACTTATAGCTGAACTGCAGGAAGGTTGCCTTCCAAAGTGGCTCACTATAGGTCAACTGTCCCGCATAACTGTAATTCTTCGAAGGAGTCAGGTTATAGCGGTTGGTCTGATACGTAGAATCCTTACCCTCTGCCGTCTGTACGAGATAGAGCTTGGCATTGTTGAGCGAGATGCTCTTGCTGTCCTTATCCGTATATTTGGCATCCACACGGAAGGTGATGTTACGTCCCTTGTTGCCCAACTTGCGGTTGATCTGCAACATACCGTTGATATTGTTATTATCAGAATAGGTGATGCCATTGGTCAACTGACTGTTCACCATAGCCTCAGCCTTGTCCAACTCTTCGATTCCTTCCTCAGAAAGAGGGTCTTTGGAGGTAATGGTATAAGGATCCTTGTTGTAAGAAGCCGACTGGCTGCCACTCAATCCATCGCTGGTACTCCAGGAGATGGAAGGACGGAAGAGGATATTGGTCATGGAATCAGGCATCCACTCCAGACGGATGTTACCATTCCAGCTGTTGCTGCGGGAATAGCTCTGACTCAAGCTGTTGCTGAAGGAACTGCTGCTGCCCATGAAGTTCTCGCTGGAACGGCTGCTCCATACATCGCCGTCGCTGTGGTTCCAGCGGAGAGAGGTATTGAACTTGAACTTGTCTTTCAACTCATAGTTGTAGTTGGCGCCTATCATCTTACTGGCATTCAAACCGTTGGCACCGCCCCAGAATCCTCTGCCAGGACCACCGCCGAATCCACGGTCACTGGTGTTATTGGCATTGGCAAAGAGCATGAATCGGTTGTTGTTGGCGAAATAGCCACCCATACCACGCATATTGTAGCGGTTTTTGTTGCCCACACCCAGGTCGATATTGGAAATCACACCCTTATTCATACCTTTCTTTACACCGAAGTCGAGCACGGTCTGTTCTTCTCCGTCATCAATGCCGGTCACCTTAGAGAGATCACTCTTCTCATCATACGCCTTGATCTTGTCGATGATGCTGGTAGGCAGGTTTTTCAGGGCAGTTTTGGTATCACCCGTCATAAACTCCTTGCCATCCACGAGAATCTTCTTCACTTCCTTACCGTTGATTTTGATGGTACCGTCGTCGCTAACCTCTGCACCAGGCAGACGCTTGACGAGTTCCTCTACCACAGAACCTTCCGGTGTGCGGTAAGCTGCCGAATTATAAACGAAGGTATCTTCCTTGAGGGTTACTTTCTGCGCCATTGCAGTAACTACGGCACCTTTCAGCATGATAGCCTCAGCACTTACGACCACATTACCCATTGCCAGATTCTTGTCTTCTGAAATCTGGATGCGCTTAACGGTAGGCTTGTAACCTACACTGGTAATCTTGAGGAGATACTTGCCATTAGCCGGGGCATTGACATGGAAGAGTCCCCGCTCATTAGAAATGGCACCCGACACGTATGTACTGTCGGTTTTGAGTAGTTGAATCGTTACTTGCTCTACAGGGTCCTTGGTATCGCGGTCTGTTATCTTACCGCTAATCAAACGCTCTTGAGCTAAGGATGCTATTGCAACGAGCATCAACAGCATCGATAGAATTGATCTTTTCATTATTTGTTGAATGTTATTTATTATTTCTAAATTGTATATAGACTTGCTTTTATATGATTAGACCCGATTAGAGCGCAATTGTAAAAAACAGATGCACTTTTTGGGGCATTTTGCTTCATTTGACGAACGAAATGTATCAAGGTTTAAACTTTTATTGATAAAAAAGTGCTTATTTATTTTGTTTTGTCTTCATTTTAACGTACCTTTGCAGCCAAAATAGCCGTGGCGTTGTCCTTTCGAGACTTCCCAACGGCCCTATATAAATTCGTCTTTTTTTTAAACGTTAGTAAGTTATGAGTCAAAGAGTAATCATATCAACCCATCTGGAGAGCGAACTGGTAACCGCTCTCGCTGAGTGCGAGCACGACAAGCTGTTTGTGCTTACCGATACCACGACCCAAGAGCTGTGTCTGCCAGTCATCATGAACTTCTATAGCCTGAAGCACATACAGGTAATCACTATTCCTGCAAGCGATAGCCATAAGGACATAGAAAGTCTGATGATGGTCTGGAAGGGACTGCAGGAGGGTGGCGCTTCACGCCATTCATGCATGATTAACCTGGGAGGCGGTATGGTAACCGACCTGGGTGGTTTTGCAGCCAGCACCTTCAAACGTGGCATCAACTTCATCAATATCCCTACTACCCTGCTTGCCATGGTAGATGCATCGGTAGGCGGAAAGACCGGTATCAACTTCGGTGGTTTGAAGAACGAAGTGGGCGTATTCAACGACTCTAAGTACGTGATTCTCGACACTGAATTTCTGAAGACTCTGGATGCCGAGAACATCTGTTCGGGCTATGCAGAAATGCTGAAGCACGGCTTAATTTCTACCGAGGCGATGTGGGAGGAACTGGTCAACTTCGACCTTGCTAACCCTGACCTGAAGCAGTTGCAGCGCATGGTGGGTGACAGCGTGAAGGTAAAGGAGCGCATCGTAGAGCTAGATCCTCATGAGAAGGGCATCCGCAAGGCTCTGAACCTGGGTCATACCTTCGGTCATGCTTTCGAGAGCTGGGCGTTGAAGCGCAAGCCTATCCTGCATGGCTATGCCGTAGCATTCGGTCTTATCCCTGAGCTTTACCTCAGTGTGGCAAAGACAGGATTCCCAACAGACAAAATGCGCCAGACCGTAACCTTCATCAAGGAAAACTACGGTACGCTGAATATCACCTGTGATGACTATGATGAGCTCATCGAGCTGATGCATCATGACAAGAAGAACCAGAATGGCATCATCAACTTCACCATGATGGGAGGCATCGGAGATATCCGCATCAACCAGACGGCTACCGTTGAGGAAATCAAGGAAGCACTCGATTTCTTCAGAGAAGGATAGATCGCTTCGGCTTTCCGGTTTCGGTAAGCGGAAGATGATCTACATATCGGAATTCCCTTGGAATCCAATATTTATGATTTTTATGATCAGAAGATTTTTCATCAGATAAGAGGCGGCGGATAGTCGCCTCTACTTTTTTTATATCCTCATCCTCTGTCAGGAGAACGGCGATTTCTCCAAACTTCTCATCTTTCTTCTTGGCTATCATGAAAGGCTTTTCAAGATGAGGCTTCAAGAGAGCCTCCACTTCTTCTATCTGAATCTTGATACCACCGCTGCAGATTACATTATCCTTTCTGCCCTTGATTCGGAAACGAAGTTTTTCCATCACTTCATTTTTTTCCACCTTATTATATATATAGGATTCTATTTCCACAATATCATTCGTTACCAGGGTTTCTGCACAAACCAGAGGGGCATCGATGACGAGACAGCCTTCTTCGGTCTGACTGATTTTCACGCTATCAAAAGGCTGATACCATTCGCTAGCCTCAGCGCCATTGATTCTTCGCAAGGCGATATGAGATAAGGTTTCGGTCATGCCGTAGGTGCTCCAGATAGCGATATTGCCAGGAAGAGCCTGGAGTTCCTTTTCCAAGGATGCATCGATGGCTCCACCTCCGATAATCAGATGGCGGATATGAGTGAGTCGCTCACGCTCCTCAGGAACCTGCAGGGTGTTATACACCTGCATCGGAACCATGGCGGCAAAAGTGATTTCCCCATTTACATCTTTTCCATTTACACCTTTCAAATCTATATCCTTCAGCGGATGACCACTAGGAGAAACAGAAATAAGATGGAGATGGCGCTCGATACTGCGCACCACCACCATCTTACCTGCGATATAATCAAGCGACATACAGAGCAAAGCGCTATCACCAGGCTTCAATCCCAGGAAATCACAAGTAATGCGGGCGGAGTTGAGCATTCGCTTCTTCTCTACCATCATCGGCTTGGGCTTTCCCGTGGAGCCACTGGTATGCACCAGTACCCGGTCGCTACCGTTATTCCATTCAGAAAGGAAATCTTCTAAAGTCATAATTTAAATTATACCCTGCTTAGCGGATTACAAATCCGCAATAGTTACCCAATGATGCGGCGGATTGCAAATCCGCCGAAACAAATAGGGGTAAAATATTATATTATTTTACAATAAAGAGTTTATCCCCCCGGATTTCCAATGGCATTGGGATGTTATCAGTAAAGAGCTGACCGGTGCCTAAGCCCTGAGGCATCTCTACATTCGGACCATATACCTTGGCTGCATAATGTGCGATGGCATTCAGCCCGATGTTACTCTCCAATGCCGAGGTAATCCAACTGCCAATACCACGCTGGCTGGCCAACTGGATCCACTCGTTGCAACCATAGATACCACCATGGAGCGAAGGCTTCAGGATGATATACTGTGGACGAATGGTATCGAGCAAAGCCTCCTTCATGCTTCTGACATTCACACCAATCAACTCCTCATCCAGGGCGATAGGGAGCGGAGTTTCCCTACAGAGCTGCGCCATCTTAGGCCACTGATGCTGCTTGATAGGCTGCTCGATGGAATGGATATCATACTTGGCCAAAGCCTCCAACTGGCTCATGGCATTCTCTGGCAGGAAACCGCCATTGGCATCCACTCGCAGTTCTACCTGTTCCTGGGTATAGACATCACGAATGCGCTTGATGAGGTCGAGTTCCTTGAAGAAATCGATGGCACCAATCTTCAGTTTCACGCAATGGAAACCCGCCTGGAGCTTCTCCTCCAGTCGTGCCAGCATCTCCTCGTAAGTACCCATCCACACCAATCCGTTGATTGTAATACCTTCTTCACCTCTTCCGAAAGGAGAATCGAAGAGATCTGTCAGGTTCTCCATTCCGGCAGGAACAGAGAGTCCTGCCTCCTTCAGTATTTCGACAGAAGTCTTTCCCTCAGACAGATTCATTGCCCCCAGCTTCTTCTTCGCTGCATCGAAGAACGAAGCAAAGGCGGTTTCGAGTCCGAAAGTGATGCTAGGGTAAGCACGAATCATATCGTATGGAATGCGTCCCATCTGCTCCACCATCTGACAAACCTGTCGCAGGGTCATCTCATATTCCGGTTTGGCATCGCAACTGAGATCAGGGAGCGTAGCACACTCTCCCACTCCCTCTACTCCCGGCAATTCATCCGATGTAAGGGTGAGATAATAACTGTGTCTCGTGGTATATACACCACGAGACGTGCCTGCCGGCTGCTTGAAGTGGAGCGTGCGCTCCGAGATGTCTATCTTATACATTCTTTATATATCTATATATCTATATATCTATGTATCAATACAATTGAATTCTTCACTCTTCGTTCTTCACTCTTCACTTAACTTACTTTTTCTGCTTCAAGTCATAAAGATCCTTGCGACGGTCGCGAAGATTTCTTACAGCACCATAGGTATGAAGCTCGTTCAGAAGGTTCAAATCTACATCTGAAACGAGAATCATCTCGGTATTCGGTGTTGCCTCCGAACGCTTGCCGTCGTTAGGGAAGGCGAAGTCGCAAGGGGTGAACACAGCACTCTGGGCATACTGGATATCCATGTTGTGAACACGAGGCAAGTTGCCCACACTACCTGCAATGGCTACATAACATTCGTTCTCAATGGCACGAGCCTGGGCACAGACTCTTACTCGGGAGTAAGCATTCTGCGTATCGGTCATGAATGGAACAAAGAGAATCTGCATACCATCCTCTGCCATCAGACGGGAAAGTTCAGGGAACTCCACATCATAGCAGATCACGATACCTATCTTACCGCAATCGGTATCGAAAGTCTGGATATGGCTACCGCCACTCAATCCCCAGCACTTCTGCTCATCTGGAGTTACATGAATCTTCTCATACATATCCACGCTACCATCTCTACGGCAAAGGAAGCCGACATTGTAGAGGGAATCGCCCTTGAGATAAGGCATACTACCGGTAATGATATTGATGTTGTAGCTGATGGCCAGTTCACGGAAACGGTCACGGATTTCTTCTGTATATTGAGCCATCATGCGGATGCTTTGTGCCTCACCCAAATCATTGAAACGTGCCATCAATGGCGCATTGAAATACTCTGGGAAGAGGATAAAATCGCTCTTGTAATCACTCACGGAATCCACGAAGAACTCTACCTGCTCAAAAAGGTCGTCTACCGAAGCGTATGGACGCATCTGCCACTGTACCAGACCGATTCGCACGGTTGGTTTTCTATCTACATAGGAATCCGTAGGTGGCTGATAGTAGATATTATCCCACTGCAAGAGGGTTGCGCAGTGTTCGCTCTCCTCATCACTAGGAAGAT
>ERZ1026878.1397-NODE-1397-length-14512-cov-5.293837_pt1 | contig 14512 bp, 16 predicted proteins | sample MGYA00380169_ERZ1026878 | MGnify/ENA primary metagenome ERZ1026878 (study PRJEB33269, sample SAMEA4719805) | human gut metagenome | biome: human-associated habitat; feature: organic feature; material: feces | place: Cameroon | collected 2013-10 ...
TTGTTGCCCATTATATCGGTCAACTCCACGCTTAGTACTTATCCACATGGCACCGTCCTCTGCCTCAACAATAGAATAAACACGAGGGCTTGAAAGACCATTGTCAACATTGACGTTGGAAAGCATGAACATATTTCTGGAAATATGCGCATATGCCTGAAGAGCCGAAGCCAACAGCAATAATATGAATATGGTGTAGGTTTTTAGTTGTTTCACTATTGTAGTCATTAATACCTTAAATTAACAGACTTGTAATTTTGCAAGAAAGCAAGTCATTGGACAACTGTAAATTATCCAATGCTTGCATTGTCAGAAAATTCACTTACCTTAGTGCTGCTAAAAACTCAAATAAAGAATATCTGACATTTGGCAAAGGTAAACATAAAATCTGAGAAAACCACTCCTTTTGGAGGATTTTATTACGCAAGCAAGGCATTTTCCTCCTTTATAGTATTTTGGTTTTCTACTGCAAATTTACTGTATTTTTGTCAAAAACTTGTGGAAGTCGTGAAAATAAAGTATTTTTGCAGTATTAATGGTAAACTAAAATTGTTTGGATATGAAATTTCCTATAGGCATACAAGATTTTAAAAAGATACGGCAGGATGGTTTTGTTTATGTTGACAAGACTGCTTTGTTGTATAAACTGGTAAATGAAGGCACTATTTACTTTCTGAGTCGTCCCAGACGATTTGGAAAGAGTTTGCTTGTGTCAACGTTGAAGTATTATTTCAATGGCGACAAGGAGCTGTTTGCTGGCCTTGCCATTGAGCCGTTGGAGAAGGAATGGCTGCAATATCCAATATTCCATATCGACTTCAACGGTAGCGACTTTAGTGTTGGCAGTATGTTGCAGAACAAGCTGGATGTGTGTGTCGAGGAATGGGAGAGGCAATATGGAATAAAGGGAGACGCCCGCAATAGCGTGGGCGAACGTTTTGCCAAGGTGTTGAAGTGTGCCCATAGGCAGACGGGCAGGCGTTGCGTGGTGCTGATAGATGAGTACGACAAACCTCTGCTTGATGTGCTCGACACGGGCTATATGACCAAGAATGATAATGGCGACGAGATACTGATTGAGGAAAACAACCGTAACGTCCTCAAGGGGTTTTATTCCACCTTCAAGGCTGCCGACCAGGACTTGCGCTTTGTGTTGCTTACTGGAGTCACTAAGTTCTCGCAGGTGAGTGTGTTCAGCGGGTTCAATCAGCCGGAAGATATAAGTATGAACGGCAGGTACGATGCGTTGTGTGGAATAACCAAGGATGAGCTTGAGTCGGTATTCCATGACGAGCTTGACGCAATGGCCGAAAAGATGAAGTTGACGCCGGAGGAAATGCGACAGATGATGCAACGCCATTACGATGGTTATCATTTCAGCGATGAGCTTACAGATATATACAATCCGTTCAGCGTGCTCAATGCCCTCAACAGCCGTAGCATACAGGATTACTGGTTCCGCTCTGGCACACCCAACTATCTTGTTCGTCTGCTAAACCATTCAAACGTGAATCTTGATGAACTTACAGGTAAGTACTACGACATGTCGGAGTTTGTGGATTATAGGGCTGATGTGGAGCGTCCCTTGCCTATGATTTATCAAAGCGGATACCTGACGATTAAGGATTACGACTGCATGTCGAATTCTTATTTGCTCGACTTGCCCAACAACGAGGTCAAAAAAGGCTTCCTGACGTTGATTGCCTCCAATTATCTTGGCACTAAAGAGTCGGCTTCTACATTGGCTATTCAGTTGATGCGTGCAATATTGAATGACGACCTCAATACTTGGCGCAAGAGCCTTACGGCTTTCTTTGCAAGCATTCCTTACACCATGCGCCGCAAGGATATGGAGACAGAAAAGGAACGCTATTTCCACTATACGTTCTACTTGATATTCCGTATTCTGAGTACTTATATTGTGCTTACAGAGATGCAGCAGAGTGAGGGTAGGGCAGACTGTATAGTTGAGACGAAGAATGGTGTGTATATCTTTGAATTTAAACTTGACGGTTCTGCTGATGAGGCTTTGCTACAAATAGAGGAAAAGGGATATGCACGTCCTTATGAGGCTGATAAGCGTAAAATCCATAAGGTTGGAGTGAGTTTCTCGTCGAAGACAGGAACTATAGATGATTGGAAGGAAGCATAGCCTCTCTTAAAAGCCAACTGACTTTTGACTTTGCGCCTAAAGTCAGTTGGCTTGTTTTAGGTATTCCGCAGTTCTAATTGCGTTGACAATATCTCGGTAGGCCTTCATGCTGTCTTCATACCTCATTGTGGTCAAGGTTATCTCCTACAATGTAGGCATTTACATCTTCTTTGAGCTTGGTTTCCATTGCTTCACGCTCTGGGGTGCCTCTTTTGCCCCAAAGTTTATCTTTCATATTGTCTGCTGGTATCAATTTCATCTGTGCCATAATACTATTTCGTTTTATTGTTAAAGAACTCTTTCTTATCTCTTCTGTTTAGGCAATCTATTGACATGTATCAGATTACAACCAATGGCGGTACAGATTTGTGTGTAATTATCTATCATAATTTTATTTCTCTACATTAGGATCTCCTATAAAATACTCTATTGCTTCCAATAAAGAATCCAAATCATTTTTGATGACATCAAACACCATATCACCATCAATATCGAAATAACCATGAGCAATATGATTACGGATGCCAATAACGTCCTTCCATGGGATTTCTGGTCGTTTAACCAATAATTTACCATCTGTGATTTTATCAATCTGCTTGACACCCTCTCCAATAGCCTCAATAAGCATACAACTGGCAGCAAGATTCTTCATGCCGTCAGGTGAACAATAATAATCGTCAGAACTCTGAACATTATTATTCCATTCTTTCAACTGTATTATTGCTGTTCTTATCTGAACCAACAATCCATTTAATTTATTGGATAACATAAATTCCATCCTTATCAATTTCCTCAAGCAAATATGGATTGATATGCTTGTGCATTCTTACGACATCGACAGAGCATTGAAGCAGATTTTCAAGGAAACGTTTTAAGCGAACAACCAAGAATGCTTTTGGCTCCATGTCCACACACACGTCAACATCGCTACCTTCTTTCTGTTCGTTGCGTGAGACCGAACCGAATATGCGCAATGATTTTATGCCGAACAGCGTTCTTAGTTCTTCGGCATGAGATTCTATCAACGATATACACTCTTTTGTCGTTTTCATATATTGTATCTTCTTTTTCTTCGCAGCAAATATACATCTTTTTTGTCAATCCACAAACTGTGATAGCTATATTATTTCTTTCTCTATACTTTTTTTATTACCTTTGCATAGTTTTTTAATTTCACAAAATATTCAGATTTCAACAAGTGTATATAGGAATAGCAGGAAATATCGGTTGCGGCAAGACAACGCTGACGGAGATGCTTGCCAAGCATTACCAATGGGAGCCGCGTTATGAGGCTGTGGTGGACAATCCATATATGGACGACTACTACCAGGACTTGCAGAGGTGGTCGTTTGCTATGGAGGTGTTTTTCCTGAAGGAACGCTTCAAGGACGTGCTCGAGTTTTCCAAATCAGGCAACATGGTGATTCAAGACCGCACTCTCCATGAGGGAGTGTTCGTGTTTACAGCCAACAACTACGCGCAAGGCAACATGTCCGACCGCGACTTCGAGACTTATATGGAGCTCTACGAGATTATGGTGGAGAAGGTGCAGCTGCCAGACCTCATGATTTATCTCAGGGCGTCCGTGCCACACCTCGTGCAGAACATACAGAAGAGAGGAAGGGCTTGCGAGCAGAAAATACCAGTAGAGTATCTGCAAGGACTCAACGACCGCTACGACGACTTCATCAGCAACAAATACAAGGGAAAGGTGCTCATTATTGATGTCGACGAACTCGACTACAAGACGCGCCCAGAGGACTTCGCGCTCATAACCGAGAAGATAGACGCCGTCTTCCCCATTAGTATCACTCATCCTACAAAACAACAACAATAAAATGCATATAGCTATAGCCGGAAACATTGGCAGCGGAAAGACCACCCTGACCAAGATGTTGGCAAAGAAATACAACTGGTCGCCGCGTTTCGAACCTGTGGAGCACAACCCTTATCTCGACGATTTCTACAACGACATGGCGAGATGGTCGTTCAATCTGCAAATTTATTTCCTCAACAAGCGATTCAAGGAAGTGGTGGAGATAAGCCATAGCGACAAGGACATCATCCAGGACCGAACCATCTTTGAGGACGCCTGCATCTTTGCGCCCAACCTTCATGGACAGGGATATATGACCGACCGCGACTTCGACAACTACTCCGACCTCTTCGACACGATGATGACGCTCGTGAAGTTGCCAGACCTCATGATCTACATACGCTCCACCGTGCCCAACCTTATAAGCCAGATAGGCAAGCGCGGAAGAGAATGCGAGCGCACCATACGCACCGACTATCTCACGGGACTCAACGACCGCTACGAGCAATGGATTAGCCAGTATAAGGGCAACCTGATTATCGTGGATGGCGACACACAGAAGTTTGAGTCCGACCCCGAGGCTTTCGCCAATATCACCCGGAAGATTGACGCTAAGCTTTACGGACTGTCGAAATAAAAAAAAGGGAGGTAGAATACAACGATAGATAAAAAAAAACAAAGAGGGAGTGTCAAAAATAGATGTTATTGGAATTTTGACACTCTCTCTTTGTTTTTCTTAAATTACAACAGTCCCATAGCCTTAAGCCTTGCCTCGATGGCAGCCACGCCACCCTTAACATTACTCTCAATGTTAAGCGGCATCACAGGGTCGTGCAGCGACATGCGCAGCAGCCACCAACCGTCCTCGTCGGCATTGCCGCAGCTCACGCGCAGACCCTCGTAATTGGGTTCCACTATTGTCCAGCCATCCATTTCGGCAGCCTTGGCCTTCATTTCCTCAAGCACCTTGGCTCCATAAGCCTTAAAGTCGGGGTCGGTGAGCTTTATTCTTATCTCCTTGCTCTCCTTGGGCTGCTTCAGCGGGGCAATGATTTCGTTCACCTGCTTGCCCTGCTTGTACAGTTTGGCAGCATAAATAATGAGCTTTGCCGCAAGATAAGCTCCGTCGTCAAGGAAGTGGTTCTCGCGCAAGGCGGCATGTCCCGATGTCTCAATGGCAAGCCAGCACTCCTCGCCCGCCTCATTCAGGCGGATGCCTTCGTTAATCACGTTCTTGTAGCCACGGCGGAAGCGGTGGTGCTTGCCGCCCTTCGAGCTGATGAACTCGGCAAGACCGTCGCTCGTCACAGAGTCGGTCACTATAGTGCTGCCCGGATGCTCCTTGAGAATAACCGTGGCGATGAGCGCGATGAGCGAGTTGCGGTTGATAGGCTCACCCTTGCGTCCGATGATGGCCGAGCGGTCGACATCGGTATCGAATATCACGCCAAGGTCGGCATTGCTGCTTTCCACAGCCTTGCACACCGAAGCCATAGCCTCCGGATTTTCAGGGTTGGGAATATGGTTGGGGAAACGTCCGTCGGGCTCAAGGAACTGGCTGCCCTCGGTGTCGGCGCCAAGCGAACTTAATATCTTCTCGAAGAAACCGCCGTTGCCGTTGCCCGCGTCCACGATGATGTGCATGCCCTTAAGCGGATGCTCATAGTCGTCGGCATTCACGCCCTGGCAGATGTAGTCGGCAATGTGGCGCGAGTAGATGTCCATGAAGTCGAGCGCATGGCTGTTGCCCTTGTCGCCCTCATAGGCATATTCGCCCTTTTCGGCAATGGAGAGTACGGCTGTGATGTCCTTGCTGTCGAGACCGCCCTTGGGAGTGAAGAACTTCAGTCCGTTGCGGTTGAAGGGCAGGTGGCTTGCCGTCACCATGACCGAGGCAGTAGCCTTTACAGCCTCGCTGATAGTGGTCATAAACATGGCAGGAGTTGAGGCCAGACCACAGTCAACGACATTAGCTCCTGCCTCGGTAGCTCCTTTCACGAAGGCACTCTTGATGCTGTTGCCCGAAAGACGGCAGTCTGTGCCAACTGCAATTGTAGGTGCATCGTCGCCCGAGGTTTTTCTTAGCCAGCAAACAAACGCCTTGCCTATTGTCTCCACCACCTCTTGTGTGAGGTTTACGTGTTCTCCCTCAATGCCCTCAAGAGCCACGCCCCTGATGTCTGAGCCATTCTGTAATTTCATCCAATTCATAGTCTCGATATTTTTGATTTGTGATGCAACAAAATTATATATTATTTCTTAAACTCCCAACAAAAACGCGGCAAATTTATGTTTTCCGTGCTTTACATAATTCATATTCCGGATGAATTATTTTTCTTTCCCAATTATTTCTCCATTCCAAGTGTTTTTGCTACATTTGCATTTCGTATTAAACAAGCAACGCTAATATGAAGAGAACAAATGTGAAACAACTTGTTGTCGGAATGTCGGTAGCAATTATGTCGGGTTGTGGAGCCTTCGACATTCATCCCTACGATGTGAAGGTGAAAGGCGAGACCGATATCAACGCCAAGAACATCGCGCGCATAGAGGAAGCCACGCAAGGCAAGGACACGTTGCGCTTTGCCTGCATCAGCGACTCGCACCAGTGGTATGCCGACGCGCGAGCCGCCGTCAGCGACATCAACAGACGCAAGGACAGCCTTGACTTTGTGGTGCATTGCGGCGACCTGACTGATACGGGCACAAACAAGGAGTTTGAGTGGTGCGACCGCGTGCTCAGCAATCTGCAACTGCCCTACATTGCAATGATAGGCAACCACGACTTCCTGGGCACAGGCGAGGAATATTACGCCAAGAAATACGGACGGAAAAACTTCAGCATGATAGCAGGAAGGGTGAAGTTTGTGTTCCTCAACACCAACGCCACAGAGTACGACTATGTGGCATCTGTGCCCGACCTCAACTACATACGCCAACAGGCAGAAGAGGACAGCCTGCGCTTCGACCGCACATTGGTGCTGATGCACGCACGGCCCTACAGCGACCAGTTCAACAACAACATTGCCGAGCCATTCGAACATTATCTCCAGTACTTCCTCAAGCCCATGTTCTGCATCAACGGCCACGACCATGCCGTGCAGAAGGAAGAGCTATTCAACGACGGACTGATGTATTATGGAATGCCCAGCGTAGTGAAGCGCAAGTACTTTATATTCACCATCACTCCCAACAGCTACCGTTATGAAGAAATTGATTTTTAGCCTGCTCGTGCTTCTGTGCTCCGCGGGAGCGAGTGCGCAATACAATCCGCACGATGTGCTGAGGCAGATAAGAGACTCCGTTGACCGCGACACCATGCTCACGCGATATGAGCGCAAGGTGATAAAGCGCTATCTGCGATGGTCGCGGCTAATACCCTCGCAAACCATAATGCAGACAGCAGGCAACATGGGACTGGTGTCGTTGGGATTAGGCTGGGACTACGGCAGGCGCGAGCAATGGGAGACCCACCTGCTCCTTGGCTACATACCCAAGCACGACTCCAGCAACGGCAAGCTTACCATGACGCTCAAGCAGACCTTCCGCCCGTGGCAGCTGAAAGCCTACAAGGACCTGTATTTCGAGCCGCTCACCACAGGTCTGTACCTCAACACCGTGTTTGGCACCGACTTTTGGGGCTCGCAGCCCAGCCGATACCCCGACAGCTACTACGACTTCCTCTCCACCAAGGTCCGCATAAACGTGTTTGTGGGCCAGCAGCTGACATGGAACATTCCGCATTGGCTGCAGCGCAAGCGCAAGAGCGTGACGCTGTTCTACGAGGTGAGCACCTGCGACCTCTACCTGCGCACCTACGCCACGGAGAAGGATATCAAGCTCAGCGACATTCTCGGCTTGTCGGTTGGAGTGAAAATGAAATTCATGTAGAAGAACAAAAATAAATGCAATGATTTTTTGTATTGTCTTCGATTTCCACTAACTTTGCACATTATGCACTAACTTTGCACATTTATGATACAGGTAAAAGTAAAAGACGCTGCCCTGCGTGAGGCGGCAATGCAGGATATGGACGCTTTCCTCAAGGTGTTTATCGACGCCACTAAGGAGGCTATTGGCGGCGAGCTTAATGCTGAGAACATGCAGCAGTTGAGCGTGTCGCAGATAACGCTGCTGGCTTATGACATCCTGCACGAGGAGGTGATGGACGGCGGCTTTGTGCAACTCATCTACAATGGCTACGGAGGTTTCATTTTCGACAACCCGTTTGCCAAGGTGCTGCGCGACTGGGGACTGCGCGATCTTGCCAAGATGCTCTTCTCCGTGCGCAAGCTCTACAAGGAGTTCGGACCCAAGATACAGCGCGACTGCTCGGACGACGAGTTTATGGCTATGTTTGAACAGTACTCGGAGTTTGACGACTACGACGACGAGTTTGTGGAGAATGAGGAGGAGTGGACTTCCGAAGTGGCTCACTATGTGGATGAGCATATTGATGAATTTGTGGTGGTGGAGCAGTAACATCAAAAGAGTACGCTCCGCCATGCTTCAACCATTAGGATTATGAACAAGGAACAGGAACTGAAGAGAAAGAAAAGCCAGGTGAACATAAAGAACAAGAAGGCCTCGTTTGAATACTTCTTTGTGGAGACATTCACGGCTGGCATTGTGCTCACCGGCACCGAGATTAAGTCGATAAGACTCGGAAAGGCGAGTCTGGTAGACACTTTCTGCTATATCAACAACCACGAGGTGTGGGTGAAGGGTATGAACATATCGCCCTACTTCTACGGCTCGTTCAGCAACCATGAGGCACGACGCGACCGCAAGCTGCTGCTCAACAAGCGCGAGATTTATAAGCTCGAGGATGCCACAAAGCAGCCTGGCTACACCATTGTGCCCACGCTCGTGTTCATCGACGACCACGGAAGGGCTAAGGTGAACATTGCCCTGTGCCGAGGCAAGAAGGAATACGACAAGCGACAGACGCTGAAGGAGAAGGAAGACAGAAGAGAGATGGATAGGGCAATGAAGAACTATTAAATTTGATAGATGACGAAGACTATAACAGAAGCTGCAAAGGACAGGATACTAATACTCGATGGTGCGATGGGCACCATGATTCAGCAGTATGGACTTGAGGAGGAGGATTACCGCGGATACCGCTATCGCAAGACTCCTGGAATGATGAAGGGCAACAATGATATGCTCAATATCACACGACCAGACGTTGTTGACGATATCCACCGCAAATACCTTGAGGCTGGTGCAGACATTATCTCAACCAACACATTCAGCTCGCAACGTATCAGTCAGGCAGACTATCATCTTGAGGATGCTGCAAGAACTATGGCTCTTGAGGGAGCACGGCTGGCCCGCAAGGCTGCCGACGAATTCTCCACCGACGACAAACCACGATATGTGGCTGGCTCGGTGGGACCAACCAACAAGACTTGCTCGATGAGTCCGGATGTGAGCAATCCTGCCGCACGCGACCTCGACTACCTCACTCTCTATACTGACTATGTGGAGCAGATTGAGGCGTTGGCAGAGGGTGGAGTGGATGCTGTGCTCATTGAGACTGTGTTCGACACGCTTAATGCTAAGGCTGCCATCGACGCAACTATGGAGGTGGGCCGACGCACGGGCAAGCAACTGCCTATAATGCTTAGCATCACCGTGAGCGACCTTGCAGGACGCACCTTGAGCGGACAGACTCTCGATGCTGTGCTTGCAAGTGTGAGCAGCTACCCTATATTCTCTATCGGTCTGAACTGCTCGTTTGGCGCCGACCAGATGAAGCCTTTTCTCAAGCAACTTGCCCACAAGGCACCTTATTATATTAGTGCTTATCCCAATGCCGGTCTACCTAACAGTCTTGGCGCATACGATGAAACGCCAGAGTCGATGGCTCCACAGATACAGGAGTTTGTTGATGAAGGACTCGTGAACATCATAGGAGGATGTTGCGGAACCACGGAGAAGTTTATCGCCAAATATGTGCCTATTGCCGAGGGCAAGAAGCCGCATGTGCCGCAACCCAAGCCTCATACCATGTGGCTGAGTGGATTGGAACTTCTTGACGTTACGCCTGATGTGCGTTTTGTAAATGTGGGTGAGCGATGCAACGTGGCAGGCTCGCGCAAGTTTCTTCGCCTGATAAAGGAAAAAAGCTATGATGAGGCTGTGAGCATAGCACGCAAGCAGGTGGCCGACGGAGCCTTGGTAATCGACGTGAACATGGACGACGGATTGCTCGACGCCCGCGAGGAGATGCGCACATTCCTAAATATCATAGCCTCGGAACCTGATATTGCGAAGGTGCCGGTAATGATTGACTCGTCGAAGTGGGACGTGATAACTGCCGGATTGCAATGTGTGCAGGGCAAGTGCATCGTGAATTCTATCTCGCTGAAAGAGGGTGAGGAGGTGTTTCTGAGTCATGCCCGCGACGTGATGCGATATGGTGCTGCTGTGGTGGTGATGTGCTTTGACGAGATAGGTCAGGCCACTACTTATGAACGGAGGATAGAGATAGCTGGTCGTGCCTATAAGCTTCTTACCGAGAAAGTAGGTATGAATCCGCTCGACATAATCTTCGACCCTAATGTGCTTGCCATTGCCACAGGTATGGAGGAGCACGACAACTATGCCGTCGACTTCATACGTGCCGTCGACTGGATAAAGACAAACTTGCCTGGAGCGCATGTGAGCGGCGGCGTGAGCAATCTCTCGTTCTCGTTCCGTGGCAACAACTATATTCGTGAGGCTATGCACTCCGTATTCCTTTATCATGCCATTGGCAAGGGAATGGACTTCGGTATTGTGAATCCCGCAACCAAGGTTACCTACGACGACATTCCTGCCGACCAACTTGAGATTATCGAGGATGTGGTGCTCAACAGAAAGAAGGATGCGTCGGAACGACTCATAGAGCTTGCCGACCAGATTAAGCAGAAGCAGGAGGCTTTGAAGAATGGTACGGCTCCTGGTTCCGTCTCGGCACAAAGCAACGCCGAACCTGAATGGCGCAAGGCTGATGTGGCCGCACGTCTTGCCACAGCCCTGCAGAAAGGTATTGCCGACTATATGGAGGAGGACATCAAGGATGCTCTCGCCATCTATCCTAAGGCTGTGGATATCATCGAGGGTCCGCTTATGGACGGCATGAATAAGGTGGGCGAGCTTTTCGGCTGCGGAAAGATGTTCTTGCCGCAGGTGGTGAAGACAGCCCGAACCATGAAGAAGGCTGTGGCAATACTGCAGCCTTATATCGAGGCTGACAAGAAGGAGGGTGGCTCGTCGTCTGGCAAGGTGCTCATGGCTACTGTGAAAGGCGACGTTCATGACATTGGCAAGAATATTGTGGATGTGGTTATGTCGTGCAACAACTACGAGGTGATTGACCTCGGAGTGATGGTGCCGGCTGAGCAGATACTGAAGAAGGCTATCGAGGAAAAGGTGGACATGGTGGGACTTAGCGGTCTTATCACTCCGAGCCTTGAGGAGATGGTGAACGTGGCTACTGAGTTTGAACATGCCGGATTGCAGATTCCTATTATGGTGGGCGGAGCCACAACATCCGAGATGCACGTGGCTCTGAAGATTGCTCCTATATATAAAGGTATTGTGGTGTGGGTGAAGGATGCCGCGCAGAATCCTATGATTGCCCAACGACTGATGAACCCCGAAGACCGCAGGGCATTCGAGGCAAAGCTGAAAGAACGTTACGCCAAGCTTCGCGAGGAATATGCGGCTCATCAGCAGAAACTGTCTTCGCTTGACGAGGCAAGAAAGAATAAATTGGAACTTTTCTGAAAAGAATAAAAATATTTAACAACATGGTATTCAAAAGAAAGAGAGTTTGGCATTGTCTTCCGGGACAGGAGCCAACCGAACTTGACAAGAAAGTGATGTATTGGGAGAACAAAGGCAAAGAGGTGCCTTCGCGCGACCTCATAAAGACTCCTGAGCAGATAGAGGGCATTCGCCGCAGCGGTGTGGTGAATACTGGTGTGCTCGACGAGGTGGCCAAGCATATTCATGCGGGAATGAGCACTCTCGAGATTGACCAAATTTGCTACGACTATTGCACATCGCATGGTGCCATACCTGCTTGTCTCAACTACGAGGGCTTCCCCAAGAGTGTGTGCACAAGCATCAACGAGGTGGTGTGTCATGGCATTCCTAAGGAGGAGGATGTCCTTGAGGAGGGCGACATCGTGAATGTGGACTTCACAACTATTCTCGATGGCTATTATGCCGACGCTTCGCGTATGTTTATCATAGGCAAGACTACTCCCGAGAAGGAGCAGCTTGTGCGTGTGGCCAAGGAGTGTTTGGAGATAGGTATGGAGGCTGCCAAGCCCTACAGCTTTGTGGGCGACATAGGCCATGCCATCCAGAAGCATGCCGACAAATATCACTATGGCATCGTGCGCGACTTATGCGGTCATGGAGTAGGCTTGAAGTTCCATGAGAAGCCCGATGTGATGCACTATGGTCATAAAGGCACGGGCATGTTGCTTGTGCCAGGCATGGTATTCACCATTGAGCCTATGGTTAACATGGGCACATGGAAGGTGTTTATTGATGCCGACGACGAATACGGATGGGAGGTTATTACTGGCGACGAGAAGCCAAGCGCCCAATGGGAGCACACTCTCGTAATGACAGAACACGGCGTTGAGGTATTGACTTATTAATGTTTAATTGTTAATTATTGGTTATTGATTGGCAGGAGTCATTGGGTAAAAGTTGGCAGAAAAATATAGTCCTCCAATTAATAATCAATAATTAATAAATAATAATTAAAGAAATGTACATATTAGGTATTGAGAGCAGCTGCGACGACACAAGCGCAGCGGTGCTTAAAGACAATATATTGCTGAGCAACGTGACGGCTTCGCAGGAGGTTCATCATGAGTATGGTGGAGTGGTGCCTGAGCTTGCCTCACGCGCCCATCAGCAGAACATTGTGCCCGTGGTGAGTGCAGCCTTGAAGCGTGCGGGCATTACCAAGGAGCAGTTGTCGGCTGTGGCCTTCACACGCGGTCCGGGACTCATGGGCTCGCTGCTTGTAGGCGTGAGCTTCACCAAGGGATTTGCCCGCAGCCTCGGAATCCCCATGATCGACGTAAACCACCTGCAGGGCCATGTCATGGCACACTTCATAAAGGAGAAGCCAGAGGACACGACACCCCCGTTCCCCTTCCTCTGTCTGCTTGTGTCTGGCGGCAACTCGCAGATAGTGAAGGTGAACGCCTACAACGACATGGAGGTGCTCGGACAGACTATCGACGACGCGGCAGGCGAGGCTATCGACAAATGCTCGAAGGTGATGGGGTTGGGCTATCCCGGAGGTCCTATCATCGACCGTCTGGCTCGCCAGGGCAATCCGCTTGCCTATAAGTTCTCGGAGCCGCACATCCCTGGACTTGACTATAGTTTCAGCGGACTTAAGACTTCGTTCCTCTACAGTCTGCGCAAATGGATTCAGGACGACCCCGACTTCATAGAGCATCACAAGAACGACCTTGCGGCAAGCTTGGAGCATACTATTGTCGACATATTGATGAAGAAGTTGCGCCTCGCCGTAAAGCAGACTGGCATAAATCACGTGGCTGTGGCAGGAGGAGTGTCGGCCAACAACGGATTGCGCAACGCCTTCCACGACCACGCCAAGCGTTATGGATGGACCATTTATATCCCCAAGTTCAGCTACACCACCGACAATGCCGCCATGATAGGCGTGACGGGCTATTATAAGTTTCTTGACAAGGACTTCTGCTCTATCGACAAGCCTGCGTTCAGCAAGGTGACGTTCAAGTAGTGGGAGACCTTACAAAATTATTCACAAAGCAAAAAAAAGAAAAACATGGAGTTTGAAAAGAAAGTACTTAGTCGTGAGATTCAGCAATATCTCTACGAATCAGGACTCACCGTAGGCTCGGCAGAGAGCTGCACGGGAGGACGCATAGCAGAGTCGATAATAGCAGTTCCTGGTGCTTCTACCTATTTCAAGGGTGGCATAATCTCTTACACCAACGAGATAAAGGAGCGTCTGCTTGCTGTCGACCACCAGCTGCTCGAGGAGAAGACTGCCGTCTGCGAGGATGTGGCTAAGGCTATGGTAAGTGGTGCGCTCGACGCCCTCGACGTCGACTTCGCCATTGCTTCTACTGGAACAGCAGGTCCTGGCGGCGGCACAGCCGAAATACCAGTTGGCACTATATGGCTTGCCTGCGGCAATCGTGAGAACATCGTGACTATGAAGCTCACAGATGATTTCGGACGCGACATCAATCTTGCCATTGCCACAACAAAGGCCTTGCAGATGTTCATCAACTTCCTTAAGGAGCACGCACCCAAGGCGAAACAGGAGGGAAAAGCCCCGATTATACCTCTAAATGAGTAAAAATGAGTCTATAAAGCTAAAAAAGTATTAAATATATAATATTATTTAGTAGAATGTTTTGCAGTCTCAGAAAAACCCGTTAATTTTGCATCCTGTTTGGAATAGGTATCAAAAAACGAATACAAAAAAGAAGATAGAAATGTCGAAAATTTGTCAGATTACGGGA
>ERZ1026878.1412-NODE-1412-length-14369-cov-140.903032_pt1 | contig 14369 bp, 12 predicted proteins | sample MGYA00380169_ERZ1026878 | MGnify/ENA primary metagenome ERZ1026878 (study PRJEB33269, sample SAMEA4719805) | human gut metagenome | biome: human-associated habitat; feature: organic feature; material: feces | place: Cameroon | collected 2013-10 ...
TGTTCTTCAGAATCTGTTTCTGGTTTTGTGGGATAATCTTAGATACGCCCACCATAGAGAAGATAATCTTCTTGTCGTCAACTGTTGCCATATATATAAATTAATGTGTATTTGTGAATTTATAGAATTTCTATTTGTCAACCCATTCTAATGTAGTCTGAATACAATGGGAACGGTATAGTGTACGCGTGTAGCCTCGCCCCTTATTTTGCCGGGTGTCCATTTCCCCAATGTGCTCACAACACGGATGCCTTCCTGTTCGAAGAGAGTGCGAATTTGTGAGCGGACTTGGGTTTGCTCAGCTCCTGACAGCTTGTTGAAATCTTTGCCGTTAGGGTTGTCTAACACCTGATAACTTTGTATTCCGACATCAGAGACGTTTCCATCTTTCTCGACGATAAATTCCACTTTTACTTTGGCTGCGGCTTTATACTTTTGGCACAACTTTGGAAACTTGGTATTGACGGATAGTTGCTTCATCAAGACCGCCTCTCCACCAGGGTAGTGGGGCATCTCTATAAAGGCTGTTAGCTTACCTAAATTGTTGAGCGAGTCCAGTTTCTGCATCATTTCCTCGGCCTTGACGGTAGAGAAGTATACTTTTCCCTCAGGGTCGATGAGATAGGAGGTTGGAATCCATGAGATGTGGTAATCCTTGGAAATCTGAGTTTCCTTCCATTTCTTTCCCTCGCAGTATTGCATCCACTGGTCGTAGTGGTTGCTGCTGAGATATTTGTTCATCTTTTCCTTGTCGGTATCGAATGAAATCCCGACGAGCTGTATCTTCGTGAGATATTTTTTTGATATTTCTTTTACCTTTGGCATGTCCTTGCGACAGTCTGGACACCATGAAGCCCAGAAGTCGAGTACGGTCCATACGCCTGGTACCACCTTGCCGTCTGCATCGGTCTTGGTCTTCCAATCGGACAGACGGAATATTTTCTTGCCTGTCTTGTCATTGGTGATTTGGAAGTCAGGTGCTTCAGTGCCAACTGGTAGCAACTCTGTGGTTGTTTGTGCTCTGCCGACAACAGCTGTTGCCAAGAGCAAAAATAATGTTATCTTCATATCTTTTGTCGTTTAAAAAAGGTGAATCATGTATATTGATACGAATATCATTTGTGGCAAAGATACGCTTTTTTTCTTAAATAACCAAAGAAAAATGATGTTTTCGTAATAAAAATGATAGTTTTATTTTGTATAGTCTTCGAATTATATTATCTTTGCAGAAGATAAGCTGCACTCGGCAATTTGAAAGCAAGCTTTCATTGCGCTCGTTTGCATTATCTTTGCAAGCAAACTATAAAAGAAAGGAATAATATGGATGCAACTTATATTGACCTGACCATTCGCCTGTCTCTCGCCCTGCTTTTGGGAGGTGCGATAGGCATTGAGCGAGAATATCGTGCCAAGGAGGCAGGTTTCCGTACTCACTTTCTCGTGGCATTGGGAAGTGCGCTTTTCTGTGTGGTTTCGCAGTATGGATTCGGATTTGACTTAAAGGATTCTTCCCGTGTGGCTGCGCAGGTGGTTTCGGGCATTGGATTTCTGGGCGCCGGAACGATTATCTTCCAGAAGAACGTGGTGAGAGGATTGACTACTGCTGCTGGCTTGTGGGTGACGGCAGCCATCGGTCTGGCGTGCGGTACGGGAATGTATGTAGCTGCAGCTATTACCACGGCGATGGTGTTGCTGGGACTGGAAGTATTGAACTACTGGATTCCGCAGTTGGGAACAACTACCATCGACTTGACCTTCACTGCGCCATCTCGTGAAAGCGTGAAGGAATTTATCAGGCAAATCAAGCAGAAAGGTCTGGAAGTTCATTCCTATGAGCTGAAAGAGCGTCGCTACTCGAAGGAGGAATTCCTGGAAGCGAACATAGAAATCAAGGCGAAGCGCGATTTCCACACCATGGAGATTCTTGATTACATGAACGAGTTCTCAGATGTCACGATTTCAACGATAAAATAAAATAGGTTAGGAGGAAAAAAGTGAAGGAGCCAAGAACATTTATCTTAGCTCCTTCACTTTTTTATGATGTTTTTTAGAAAAACCTCGCCAGATAGTCGTAGTGCTCGCCTTCTGCCACGAGTTCACCCTGCAACCCGCAGGTTTCGGCAATGGACTTGAGTAATGGGAAATCCACGTAGAGCCAGTTGAAGCGGTCGCCCTTTACATCCTTGTAGATCATCTGATAATCTACTTCACCATAGTAGGCACCATTCAGATTGATGTCGAAACTTCCGTCTTCATTCTCGTAGATATATTTGAGGTCGGAGGAATCGATGAGAATCTGTCCGCCCTTGTTGAGCAAAGCCTTGAGACGGTTGAAGAGGGTAGGGAGATGTTCTATCTTTCCGGCGATACCCGTTCCGTTCATCAGAAGGAGGATGGTATCGAACCCTGTTTCCAGATGTTCATCGAAAAGATTGATGCATTCCGCATCCATCACTCCTCTCAGTTCCATCGCTTCGCAGCTCAGAGGAGAAATATCAATCGCTTTTACCTCCAAGCCCTTCTCCTGCAAGGCGAGCGTATGGCAGCCGCTGCCGGCTCCGATATCCAGTACACGCCCTTTTGTGAGTTGCAAGGCCTTCTGCTCCAGCATCGGCATCTCCTCAACTTTTCTGAAGAGATGTTTCACCGGCATTTCGTCCTCTTCGAACATAGAAGAGAGCACACGTAATCTTCCTGCTCTTCCCGATTTCTGATAATCAAGGATAGCAGCGCCCATCGGGTCTTTGTCTTTTGATAGTATATCTGTATTCATTTGTTTTGCAATTTATGTATCGAGTAACCATTTCCATACAGGTATTACTTCTTTTTGAATCATAACTCAATATTGTTTAATTGATTTTACAAAAATACAACTATTTTGTTAAACCGACTAAACAATATGCATAATTTAACATGAAAGTCTCTTATATCATAGCTGATATCATTTTTTTAAGATACCAGATAATTATCTGCTGCTTCTTAATATTTCTCCTACTTTTTGCTTTTCGCTTTCAAAACTGAATTGCTGATAGATGATAGTGGCATTCTGCAAATCTATGATATGAGGAGCCATCAGTCTGAGGGCTTTCATCTTGCTGTCACCAAAAGTGAATATATTCATCATGCTGACGGCTTGGGCACAAGAATAGTAACAGCCGAGACTTGCCACTTCTATCAGGTCGAACTTGTTGGCATCAAAGCTTGCCTTCTTCACCTTATTATATAGTTTGGAGAAGGAAGCATCATCGAGACAATAGCCGTAATCCATTCTGCCATCTGGATCACATCTTCCATCGTAGATGGGTGGGGTAGGGTGTTGTGGCTGCTGTACATTCGATGTTTGGCTGTTTGGTTCTATGATTCTTGTATCGTACTGCACAACCTTTCCGTTTCTGTCGAAGAAGACCGTGATGTACTTGGAATCTCCAGACAGATAATTATATTTGTCATATTCCCATTTGTCCCCATACATGTCGAAACTGGTGAGCTTAGGTTTTCCAAGAATGGCAATTACTTCCTGCTTGGTCATTCCCCGCTCCACGTTTCTTTTTCCCTTAGCCGAAGCTGAGAGGCATACGGCAAACATCAATATGGTTGTGGCGATAAGCGCCATCACTTCATTTCTTTTCATAAGCTAAACTGTTTTTGAAAGTTATTATATTGTTTTCTGGTTGCAAAAGTACATTTTTCTTTTGAAAAGAAGCGAGATGAATTCCCTAAAGTAGAAGGGAAAATCCCTATTCCTGATTTTTGTTATTTGGTTCACTTTTCGGGAATGGCTGTGATTATAAAAAGAGATAATTATTTGCTGCTAAAGCCTAATATGGCTGAATCAACGCACCGAGACGACTGGGTAAGTAATGAAAGGCGTTTAATCAGGTTCAAAGAACTTATATATTAAGTATAAGAAGCCTGTTCCTAGAAGATTCCGACTGCAGTCAGCAGCTCTGCTGAGCCTAGTCAGCAGGTCTGCTGACTGCAGTCGGAAGGTCTGCCGAGCCTAGTGGCAATACTCTTTAGTTGTACGACTAGACACTCTTTAGTTGTACGACTATACACCCTTTAGTTGTACGACTATATACCTTTTAGTTGTACGACTATACATCTTTTGGTCGTATGACTTTTCTATACTTCGAAAAAATGGGTTTAGTCCCACCATGTTTTTGCATAGTAAGCAAGCAACTTATGATATAAGTACCATGCTTTCAACTGGTATAATTCATGAGGATGCTCTATATACCAATCTTTAGCTTTTTGATTATGTGATAATGTCAGATAGCGGTCAAGGTTTCTCATGTTCACCTTTACCAAGCAACGATACTTTACATTGTCATCTTTCAATTTATAGAACTTTCCAGTATCTATTGGCACAAACTCCATCTCTCCTTCATAGTCGAAAAGATCAACATTATTGTCAAGCATAATATCATGGAGTTTGACCGCCATTTTTATCCAACGTACTATTGGCTCGTAAGTTTCTGCTGTAGCGAAATATCCATGTTTATAATGTGCTATTAACTCTTCCATGTATGTTTTCTGCAAATCATAAAAATATTCATAAGAGAATGGATATGTATGGAAGGCTGCTTGTTTTACGAGCTTCCAACGTCTTTTGTTACAGCATATTCTGAACCAGCAACATACAGAGCGGTATTTGTCTGTTACATGGCAATACCACCAGATATCTATGTCTTCCCATAGTTTGGCAAGTCCTTTCTTCTCCTCCCTATCAATTAATTTTAAACTCATATCTTTGTCCTCCAATTAAAACGCCACAAAGATACTAATTATATCTGAAAATGAGAGAGATAAAGCGAAAAAATCCATCTTTTGTTTGTAAGTTTGTGATTTTTTGATTAACTTTACCGCCGAATAGGCAAAGAGGATGACAAATGACGTCTCCTTACCTATAATATAATTAAGAAAATGAGAACAGCGAAGGAATTATTTGCAGAGCTAAATAGCTTTGATGAAAATAGAAGAATAGAGGCCAAGTCGGCATCGGCTGTTGGCAAGAGCATGATGGAAACGGTTTGTGCTTTTGCCAACGAGCCTGGTCTGTGCGGTGGCTATCTGCTTTTAGGTGCCAAGCGTACCGGAATAGCTGAAGATGGCAGACCTATTTATGAGCCTGAGAATATAGAGTATACAGACAAGATTCAATCTGATTTTGTCGCTATGTGCAATTCTATGTTCAATGTCCGTATTCGCCCGATTATTAATGTGGAGGAATATTTGGGTAAGACTGTTATTGTTGTCAAAATCGAAGAGTTGCCTGAAAGTCAGAAACCTGCGTATTTTGCCAAGCGTGGCTTGCCTGAGGGGGCGTTTCGTCGTATAGGTCCTTCTGATGAAAAATGCTCAGAAGAGGATATGTATCTTTTCTATCAGTCTGCTGATACCTATGATAGTTGTATTGTAGATGATGCTGACCTGGATGATATAGATGAGAATGCACTCAACTTCTATCGTAAACTTCGCAAGGAAGTGAATCCTGATGCGGAAGAACTGACGCTGAATGATGTTGATTTGTTGAGGGCATTAGGAGCTATTAAGAAGAATAAGCAAGGTGGATATGATTTGACTTATACGGGTCTCTTGGTTTTTGGAAAACAAATGTCGCTTCGTCGTTTGGTTCCTTCGTTCAGAATTGATTACATCAGAATTTCGGGCAATCAATGGTTAGCTGATGGCGATAATCGTTTTGAGCAGACCATTGATATGCGTGGACCATTAATCCTCATGGTGAACAAGGCATGTAGTGCTGTGATGGATGACCTGCCAAAGGGCTTTGAACTGAAGAAAGATTCCATGCAGGCATCTACACCGGCGATTCTTCCAAACAAGGTATTACGTGAGGCAATAGTCAATTCGTATATTCATCGTTCTAATCGAGTAAATCAACCGATTCAGATTATCCGCTATTCCAATCGTATTGAGATTCACAATCCAGGCTATTCTCTGAAACCTCAGGATGATTGGGGAGAGCCAGGTTCTATGCTTCGCAATCCAAGAATCAGCGAGATTTTCCATGATACGAACCTAGCCGAGACTAAGGGTACTGGTATTGGTGCGATGCGCAGATTGATGAAGGAGGCTGGCTTGATGCCGCCGACTTTTGAGTCGAACCATGAAGCGAATAAGTTTACGGCAAGACTTCTGCTCCATCATTTCCTCAGCAAGGAGAATATGGAGTGGTTAGCTCTGTATGCTTCTTTCGACTTGACAAATGAGCAAAAGCTGGCACTTGTCTTTGTTAGAGAAGTAGGGGCGATTGATAATGCTACTTATCGCCAGCTGGATTCTTCGATAACTCATGCCCGTGCACGCTTGGATATTCATAAACTCTGTGATCTTGGATTCCTAGAGAAAAAAGGGCAAGGTCGTAACACTTATTATATAAGAACCTCCAAGGTGGTATCCTTAGCCGAAAGGTTACGACCTCAGGACGAAAGGTTACTACCTCAGCATGGTATATTAGGCGAAAGGTACCAAGGTGAGAACGAAAGGTACCAAGCTTTTGAAGAAAGGTACCAAGGTGAGGTTGGTACCTTTGAAGAAAGGTACCAAGGTGTAAATCGGGAAGAATTGTTGCTTCTGTTGCCTGATCATATAAAAAAGAGAATTGATGAGGTTGGGAAAAGGGTTCCTAAAGATGTTCTTAATAAGCTGGTGGTTGATATGTGTTCTATTGTTCCTTTAAGTATGGATGACCTTTCTGTATTGCTACATAGAAATTCAAAGTCATTCAAAAATAAGAATATTAAGGTTCTGTTGGAAAACAATCAGCTCTTCTATTGGATTCCGGAGATGATTAATCATCCACAGCAAAAGTATGTTGCTGACCCCTCGATGGCGAGAAGTAGCAATAAAAAAAGAAAACAATAGGATTAAGATATATGGATATTTTTAAAATTGTGCAGACATTTGCGTCTCTTACTCAGGAAAGTGTTTTGAATACGCTATCCCTTTCTCGTTCATTTCGACAATGTTATATTGAGAATACTGAGATGTTGCCAGTTTCCATAAATCCACTTGTTGATGCACATTTTAATCAGAGATTGAGAGAAACTGCGCATAGCAGAATATTATATTCTCTATTGACAGGAAGTAATGTCGTAAAAAAACATTTTATAAAGTTTTTTTTAGACAAAGATGTGTCAGCTAATGATATTACGATACCATATCCTGATAAAAATAGAATTGATTTAACTATTAAAGGGAAAAACTTCTTCTTGATAATAGAGAATAAAGTAAATGGAGCACAGGAACAAAAGAAACAGGTTGATAGATATGTTGATATAGCAAGCAAGATTTATCCTTCAAAGGAAATCTATGTACTATATCTGAACCAAGATGGATATACCTATCCGTCAGAGTATTCTTTATCATCTAAAGTTAAAATGAAGTTAGGTAAGAATTTTATCTGCAAAAATTATAAGGTTGATATTCTAAACTGGCTATATTCTGTCAATAGGATAATTCCTTTTGATACAGAACAGCAGCTAAAAAGTTCTATAGTCGTTTATATTGGCTATTTAGAAGAATATTTTGGAAACTCAAAAAGACAAATAATTATGAATAATAAACTTGATAAATTGATAGTGGAACAACTCAAATTAGATAATAAATCTACTTCTGAAAAGCTACAGGTTATTGAAGATGAATTGGAAAATGTTCAGAAACTCTGTGAACGCTTAGAGTTCTTACAAGTACAGTATCAAGAGAAATATGATGAGGAAAATTTTAAAGTATGGTATAATAAATGTGTTGGCATTATTGACGATAAACTTATCCTTACATGGCAATCTTCTACGGAATTCGGTTTTGATTTTGATTATCGTAAATCTAAATTCCGATGTGAGGTTTCTGTTGACGGAGGTGGATACTATTGGGGGATTAAGTGTTTAAGTCTGAGAATCTGTAAAAACGTACAGGGAAAATTGAAAGATATCGTGCTTAATAGTAAGTATGGATTCCATAATAATGAGGAAAATGCACCGGAATGGGTTGTGTCAGATTATGCTTCTGAGAGTGATATTGTAGAGCGTTTTGTTACGTTAACGTCAATAATTATTCAGCAACCAGAAGTGATTCTCTGTCAATAAGATTATAGGTAACTACTCATGTCCATAGGGGGCTTCAATGGGGACTGAGTAATTACGAAGAAATCTGCTTATAAAGTATATTTATGAGGTGTACACTTCTTTTGCTCCGATTGAGGTAGATGCTTGTTGCATTTTTTTGCAGAAAGTTCCTTTTAATCTTGTACTTTGCTGTACAAAACTTGATATTTTTGCTAATTCAATGAAAATGAGAAAGATAGATATGTAGTATCCGATTCCCCCGAAATTCTTACCCTAATAATATCCGATTCCCCCAAAATTTTTGGGAGTATATCAGGTAAGTAAAGAAGAAAGTTTGTAATTAAAAAAGTCCGTGAGCATTCATTGCCCACGGACTTTTTAAAATTATCTTATTTTTATAAATATCTTACGCCTTGAAGCTCTCCAAGTCTTCTGCCTTGAAGTTCTGGATGTATGCTGAATGACCGAGAACTTCCTCCTCTGCCATGCGAACATATACGTTGGCACTCTTCTGGAACATCTCTGGTGCCTTGGTAGCATCGTCGAGGATGAGGAGAGACATTACGATGTCGCCAGTCATGTTGTAGAGACGGCGAGCCAGGAAGTCGTGAACTGCCTGATCGTTGGCTTCCTTCACCTTGTTGATGGCAGCCTCGTAAAGATCTACGAGCTTAGCTACACGCTCCTTCAATGGCTTCAAATCATCTGATACCTCGTTCTCCAACATCTCCTTGATGATGCTGAGATAAGTACCGTTGGTGATGTAGCGGATGGCTGCAACAACCTGAAGCTGGGTAGTTCCCTCGTAGATAGAGAAGATGCGGGCATCACGGAACAGGCGCTGGCACTTGTACTCCATGATGAAACCAGAACCACCGTGAATGCTGATGGCATCGTATGCATTCTGGTTAGCATACTCTGAGTTCATACCCTTAGCCAATGGAGTGAATGCATCAGCCAAGCGGGTGTATTTCTTCATCTCCTGACGCTCCTCTGGAGTGAGCTTAGTGTCGCGGGCGATGTCTTCCAAAGCCTTGTAGATATCTACGTAGCGAGCGCAGCAGTAGAGGAGTGAACGGCCTGCATCCAACTTAGCCTTCATTCTTGAAAGCATGTCATATACGGCTGGGAAGTTGATGATCTTCTCACCAAACTGAGCACGCTCCTTGGCATAAGCCAAGCCCTCGTTGTAAGCCTCCTGCTCAACACCTACACTCTGAGCTGCAATACCCAGACGGGCACCGTTCATCAGAGCCATCACGTACTTAATCAAACCGAGACGGGTGTTACCGCAAAGCTCTGCCTTGGCATTCTTGTAAACCAACTCGCAGGTAGGAGAACCGTGAATACCCAACTTGTGCTCGATGTGACGAACGGTTACGCCACCATCGCGCTTGTCGTAGATGAACATAGAAAGACCACGACCATCCTTGGTGCCTTCCTCTGAACGAGCCAGAACCAGGTGGATGTCTGAGTCACCATTGGTGATGAAACGCTTCACACCGTTCAGACGCCATGTGCCGTCCTCATCCTGTGTAGCCTTCAGCATTACGCGCTGCAAGTCAGAACCTGCATCAGGCTCAGTCAAGTCCATACTCATGGTCTCGCCAGCGCAGATGCGAGGAATGTACTTCTGGCGCTGCTCCTCAGAACCGAACTCATAAAGAGTATCGATACAGCTCTGGAGCGACCAGATGTTCTGGAAACCGGCATCAGCTGCTGCGATAATCTCTGAAGCCATAGAGAAGATGGCGTTAGGCAGGTTCAAGCCGCCGTAACGACGAGGCATTGACAAGCCCCAGAGGCCAGCCTTGCGGGTAGCATCGAGGTTCTCGAATGTCTTGCTGGCATAAATCATGCGGCCGTTCTCCAGGTGTGGACCTTCGAGGTCAACATCCTCAGAGTTTGGTTCGATGATGTTAGCAGCTACATCGCCGGTAATATCCAGCAATCGCTTGTAGTTCTCGATGGCATCCTCGTAGTTTACAGGAGCATCTTCAAACTGGTCTTTTTCTACATAATTTCTTTCCTTCAAGTCCACAACACGCTTCATGAGCGGATGATTCAGGTGGAACTCTATCTCAGGATGGTCTGTATAATAATTAGCCATTTTGCTTTTCTTATTTAAATAATGTGTAATGCAGATTACTTAGAATTCTGCTTGTAGTACTTGATGAGCTTAGGAACCACATCCTCAACATTACCGTTGATAACGTAGTCGGCAATCTTGTTGATTGGAGCATCAGGATCGTTGTTCACAGAGATGATGATACCTGAATCCTGCATACCGGCGATGTGCTGAATCTGACCAGAGATTCCGCAGGCGATATAAACCTTAGGATGAACAGTAACACCAGTCTGACCAATCTGACGGTCGTGATCTACCCAGCCTGCATCTACGGCAGCACGGGAAGCACCTACCTCACCATGGAGGAGATGAGCCAACTCGAAGAGCTGGTCGAAGCCTTCCTTGCTTCCTACACCATAACCGCCGGCTACAACGATGGCAGAACCCTTCAGGTTGTGCTTGGCAGCCTCTACGTGGTGGTCGAGTACCTTTACTACGAAGTCCTCGGCAGGAACATACTTGCTTACCTCTGGATAAACCACTTCCTTCTTGCACTCACCCTCGTAGATGCTCTTCTGCATCACGCCAGAACGGACAGTAGCCATCTGTGGACGGTGGTCTGGGTTTACGATGGTAGCCACGATGTTACCACCGAAGGCTGGACGAATCTGATAGAGCAGACCCTCGTAGTGCTTGCCGCTCTTCTTGTCGTCGTAATCACCGATTTCAAGCTCTGTACAGTCGGCAGTCAAACCGCTGGTCAATGAAGAAGAAACACGAGGACCGAGGTCGCGACCGATAACGGTGGCACCCATCAATGCAATCTGAGGCTTCTCCTCCTTGAAGAGGTTGACGAGAATGTCGGTATGTGGAGCTGAAGTGTATGGGAACAATCCCTCAGCATCGAAAACAAATAATTTATCTACACCATAAGGGAGAATCTGATCCTCTACCTGACCCTTGATGCCTGTACCAGCCACGATGGCATGGAGTTCCACGCCCTGCTGGTTAGCGAGCTTACGACCCTTGGTGAGCAATTCCTGAGATACTTCGGCAACGGTTGTGCCTTCTACCTCGCAATATACAAATACGTTGTTCATTGTCTTTTCAAAATTATCCGATAATACTTTCGTCCAACAATTCCTTCATCAGTCCGTCGATGTCCTCATCGCTGCTGGTCAAGGTCTTGCTCTCCTTTGCCTGGAACACGATGTTCTTCACGGCCTTCACCTTGGTAGGTGAACCGCTCAAACCGCACTGTGCAGGGTCGCCATCTACATCGGCAACGCTCCACTGGTTCAGAGTGAGGTAAGGACGCTCCTCATAAAGGTTAGCCCAAGGCTCATCACCCTTGCGCTCCATAGGGCAGGTAGCGTATTTATATTTCATCACGAGCTTCACGTTGCATGGGCGACATGGAGCTGCGCTTCCGTTTACAGTGATAACCAATGGCAATGGAGCCTCAACAGTCTCCACACCACCATCAATGAGACGGCGGATAGTAGCCTTGCCATCCTCTACCTTGAGGATTTCCTCAGCATAGGTTACCTGGTTCAATCCCAACTTCTGAGCCACCTGTGGACCTACCTGAGCTGTATCACCATCGATAGCCTGGCGACCACCGATAACGATGTCAACGTCACCAATCTTCTGGATACCAGTAGCAAGGGCATAAGAAGTAGCCAATGTATCAGCACCGGCAAAGAGACGGTCGGTAAGCAACCAACCCGTATCAGCACCACGATAAAGACCCTGGCGGATGATTTCGCCAGCACGTGGAGGACCCATAGTCAAAATACCAACTGTAGAACCTGGATTCTGCTCTTTCAATCGGAGAGCCTGCTCCAATGCGTTCAAATCTTCAGGATTGAAGATTGCAGGAAGGGCAGCGCGATTTACTGTGCCTTCGGCGGTCATCGCATCCTTACCCACATTTCTTGTGTCAGGTACTTGCTTGGCAAGTACTACGATTTTTAAACTCATATTTTTAAAAATGGTTATTGTTATAATTTCCTAAGTTTGTTAGTGCTCAGTACTCAAGTTGTACGTCGTCTAGTGCGATTGTCAGACTTGCTATCGTCTAATAAGTTACTGTCCAATGTTCAATTTGGGACAAAACACGTGGCAAAAGTAACACTTTTTTATGGCTTACGCAAATATTTTATTAAAAAAATGCACATTTAGTTTTGCTTTGTGCGCAAAACGCAAGAAATGTGCAAGTTTTTTAGAACGTCCGTACTTAACTTTGCTGGCTTATTCAAAGCTCTTGAGTCGAGCGATATATTTGCCCAGAATGTCGAATTCTATATTTACTACCGTTCCCACTTCGATGTCGCAGAAGTTGGTATTCTCTCTGGTATAAGGAATGATGGCAACGGTAAATGTGTTGTCTGTAGGATCACAGACGGTGAGCGAAACGCCATTAACGGTAACGCTGCCCTTGTCGACCGTGAAATAGCCTTTTCGTGCCATTTCCTTGTTGAGCTCATATTCGAAAGTAAAATAAGTAGAGCCATCAGCGTCTTTCATAGCGATACATTTGGCAGTCTCATCCACATGCCCCTGTACGATATGACCATCCAGACGGCCGTTCATCACCATGGAACGCTCTACGTTTACCTTGTCGCCTACCTTGAGCAGTCCCAGATTGCTGCGGTCCAGGGTTTCCTTCATGGCTGTAACAGTATACGTGCCATCTTTTATTTCCACTACGGTGAGGCAGACACCATTGTGCGCCACGCTCTGGTCAATGCTGAGTTCATCAACGAAAGAACAAGACAGGGTAAAGTCAATGTTCTCTTTATCATGCTTGATAGCCACAACGGTAGCCATTTCTTCTACGATTCCACTAAACATATATTCTATTTTTATTTGGTTTCATTATTATTTAGAATGCAAAGATATTGCATTAGCTAGAAACAGCCAAATTATTTAAGTTCTTTTGATAAAATAAGCAAGATATATTTGTTTAATTGCCATATTTTTTATATTTTTGCACATTATAATATAAAAACATTTGAAGACAATGGAAATCAAGGAAGGATATATGCCCTTCATGGGCTATCAAACATATTATCGTATCGTAGGTAAAACAGAGGAGGGCAAGAGCCCTATCATCCTCTTGCATGGTGGACCAGGCAGTACCCACAACTATTTCGAGCTATTGGATAGGGTAGCGGAATCAGGTAGAGCTGTCATCATGTACGACCAGTTGGGCTGTGGCAACTCATTTGTGGAGGGACATCCCGAACTCTGGACTCCTGAGACTTGGCTCAACGAACTCTGTGTGCTCATCGACTATCTCCACATCGACCATTTTCATCTCTTGGGACAGTCGTGGGGTGGCATGCTCGCCATCATCTATCTGATAGAGAAGCAAGCAAAGGGCGTGAAGTCAGCCATCCTCAGCAGCACTCTTTCGAGCAGCAAGCTTTGGGCAAGTGAGCAACATCGCATGATTAAGTTTATGTCGGAGGAAGACCAGCGTGCCATCGCTGAGGCTGAGGCGAAGGATGACTTTTCGAGCGAGGCGTATGCCAAGGCGAATGAACACTTCATGCTCCTGCATTGTGCCGGTGAGGTGACGGAGGATAGTCCAGAGTGTCTTCGCCGGAAGAAGCGTGCTGGTGCTGAGGCTTATCTCTATGGATGGGGACCAAACGAATACACTCCTACAGGTACGCTCCGTGATTATGATTACACCGACCGCCTTGGCGAGATACAAGTGCCATGCTTGGTGATGAGTGGCACCAACGATCTCTGCACTCCTTTGGTGGCAAAGACCCTCTATGATGGTATCTCCGATTCCAAGTGGCATCTCTTCGTAGGAGCCCGCCACATGCCTTTCGCCGAGCAAAATGATGAGTATTGCCAGGTGCTGGAAGAATGGTTGGGGGAGAAAGATTAAGCTCTTTGGAATTATTCGAAGCGATTCAATTCTTCATTACCAGCACCTTGACCCTTGTATCGACTTCTTGACATATTGAAGTTATACTGGAATGTCAAGAGCAAGGAACGGCTATCGCTGGTGCTGCTTTGCCAAAGCGTGACATCCTTATTGTAGAATAGTATGTCACGATTGCTCTTGTTGAAGATGTCGTTACCTTCAAGAGTAACCGAGAAACGATTCTTGCAGAAAGCCTTGTAAAGTTTGGCATTAAGGCTAGAGGAAGAACTGAGCTGCATGTTCTCCTTGTTTCCACGGCTGTTCCATT
>ERZ1026878.1422-NODE-1422-length-14327-cov-8.535314_pt1 | contig 14327 bp, 9 predicted proteins | sample MGYA00380169_ERZ1026878 | MGnify/ENA primary metagenome ERZ1026878 (study PRJEB33269, sample SAMEA4719805) | human gut metagenome | biome: human-associated habitat; feature: organic feature; material: feces | place: Cameroon | collected 2013-10 ...
GCTGTGTACCGTTATGCCCACCACGGCATGATGAAGGCGGCATGCGACGCAACTAATGAAAAAAAATCGAAACAAGTGTCCTTTTTGTTACATATTTGCTAAAAAACAGAAAAAAGAGGACAAGAACGCTTGCTTTCTGCGATTTTTTTTGTTTCTTTGCATAAGATAGGCTGCACTCGGCAAATTGAAAGCTAGCTTTCTTTGCGCTCGTTTGCACTATCTTTGCCTTATAAAAACTATTAACTTTTAGAATTATGGGAAAAGGAAAGAAAGGTGGCAAGAGAATGAACAAGGCGCAACTCACCGAGAAGTTGCAAGAATTCTTTGCCAGTCAGCCGGGCGTAACGCTCAGCTTCAAAGAGATATTCCGGGGTCTCCATCTCACTACCCACCCTCTCAAGATGCTCGCTATCGACATCATGGAGGAAATGGCTTGGGATGACTACCTCGCCAAGGTAAGTGACAATTCCTATCGCCTCAACCAGAGTGTACAGGTGATGGAGGGCAAGTTCGTACGCAAGTCCAACGGCAAGAACTCCGTCATCCCTGACGGCAGCGAGAAGCCTATCTTCGTATCTGAGCGCAACTCCATGGGCGCGCTCAATGGCGACAGAGTGGAATTTACTTTCCTGGCACGCCGCAAGAATCATATTAAGGAAGCACAGGTCAACAAGATATTGGAACGTGCCAAGGATAGCTTCGTAGGCCGTCTGAAAGTGGATAAGGACATCGCTTACCTCGTCACACCAGGCGATGTATTCGCCCACAACATCATCATCCCAAGAAGAAAGCTCAAGGGTGGCAAGACCGACGACAAGGCGGTGGTGCGCATCATCGAGTGGCCTGACGGAGAGAACAAAAGCCCTATCGGAGAGGTAGTGGATGTACTCGGACAGACGGGTGACAACGATGTGGAGATGAACACCATCCTCGCACAGTATGGCCTGCCATACAAATATCCGAAGAATGTAGAGGATGCTGCCAACAAAATTACAGGAGAAATCACAGAACAAGATTATAAGGAGCGTGAGGACTTCCGACAGGTATTTACCTGTACTATCGACCCGAAAGATGCCAAGGACTTCGACGATGCACTCAGTATCCAGAAGTTGGAGAATGGTAACTGGCAGGTGGGTGTTCACATCGCCGATGTTTCTCACTACGTCACAGAAGGAAGCATTATCGACAAGGAAGCCGTAAAACGAGCTACCTCTGTATATCTCGTAGATCGCACGATTCCGATGTTGCCGGAACGTCTCTGCAACTTCATCTGTTCACTTCGCCCTGACGAGGAAAAACTGGCTTATAGCGTTATCTTCGAACTCGACAATAATGCAGAAGTGAAGAACTACCGCATCGTGCATACGGTCATCAAGAGTGACCGCCGCTATAAATATGAAGAGGTACAAGAACTGCTCGAAGCCAATGGTGTAGTGGATGGTACTGGCGAACCTGCTCCTGCAGAAACCAAGGAGCACCCTTATCAAGGAGAAAATGCACTCCAGCTCATCACGCTTGACCGATTGGCCAAGAAACTCCGTGCTGCCCGTTTCAAGAATGGTGCCGTGAAGTTCGACCGCGAGGAATTGCACTTCGACATAGATGAGAAGGGAAAGCCTGTAAGTTGCTACTATAAGCGTTCAAAGGATGCCAACAAACTGGTAGAGGAATTCATGCTCCTTGCCAACCGCACGGTGGCGGAGAGCATCGGCAAGGCAAAGAAAGGTAAGAAGCCTAAGACTTTGCCTTATCGTATCCATGATAATCCAGACCCACAGAAGTTGGAAACTCTGCGCGAATTCGTAGTTAAGTTCGGCTATAAGATGAAAACAGAAGGTACCAAGGGCGCTACGGCAAGAAGCCTCAACAAACTGATGGCAGACTGTGAAGGTAAACCAGAAAACAACCTCATCCAGATGGTAGCACTCCGTGCCATGATGAAAGCGAAGTACTCTGTTCACAACATCGGACACTTCGGACTTGCCTTCGAGTATTACACCCACTTTACGTCTCCTATCCGCCGTTATCCGGACACGATGGTTCATCGTTTGCTTACCAAATATGCAGAAGGTAGCAGAAGCGCCAATGAGAAGCATTATGAGGAACTTTGCGAACATTGTTCTGAAATGGAGCAGATAGCACAGAATGCGGAGCGTGACAGTATCAAATACAAGATGGTAGAATTCATGGGCGACAAGCTTGGTGAAGAATTCGATGCCCACATCAGCGGTATTACCAGCTATGGTATCTATGCAACTATCGACGAGAACCATTGCGAGGGTATGATTCCGATGAGAGACATCGCTGACGACTACTATGACTTCGATGAAAAGAATTTCTGCCTCATCGGACGACGCCATCACAACAAGTATTCTTTGGGTGATGCTATCCGCATCAAGGTGGCACAGGCCAATCTGGAGAAAAAACAGCTTGACTTCACGCTTGCCGGCGACTCTGCTCCTGTACGCAAGGACAAATCTGCAGGTGCTAACGATATGAAATCAAAAGACAAAAAAGCTGGCAGAAGCAAACAGAAAACCCGCAATCACAGAAAGCGCAAATAAATTCTGATCGTAATAGATCTGTATTTAATAAAGGGATTCTATATTGTATAAAATGAGACAAACGGATCACCTATATTAAATAGGTATAAATAATAGGGAAGTTCCTGGATGAGTAGCATGATAACCATGTACATCCTTGAACTTCCCTATTTATATTTTTCTATTTTTCCTTGTAAGACTTTTCTATAATGCCACATCTACAGATGCAGGGAAAACACGACAAGGATCAAAATATTCCATACAACTGGTAATCATATCTTCCATTCGGGGAACGAGCTTTCCTTCGAAAGCTTTCCTGTCATTGATGAAGACGGTTACCGGTCTGTTCATATCTACCAGTTGATCATTCAGATAAATCTTCCATTTACCACCAATTACCGGATGGTAGCTCTTAGTAAACTTCAAATCTATACCATAGACAGGATCACGCTCTAACGTCTGATAGGTTACCTTCTTGACGGATAATCTGATTACGTTATCCTGGATATCCATCTCATAATAGTCTCTATCTTCTCCACTTGCATCCTTCAATCCATCTGCTGCCTTCGGTCTCTTCATCACATAGAGATTATAAAAGCCCTGACGGCGCTGTCCGTCCATCGGATAATCCTCCCACATAAATGTATGAGGATAAGGATTACGCTTGTAGGTCTTGAGCCAAGGAGTAGTCAAAGAATAGTCGATGGAATGACCGCAATTAGGTATCAATTCAATACGATGACGGAAGAGACAGTCCGCACTATGATTCATGAGTCTGCCAGCATATTTCGCCTGCAACGAATCGAAGGCCGTCTTGGTATAACCCGTCAGTTTGTTGCGATAGAAACCTTCATCCATAGCACCCGTCAAAAACGAGAATGCAAGATTGGCACAATTTTCTACAGGGGCATTCTTCAAAGGTTCTCCACCAGCCATCGGACCAACACCAGCCCAATAGTCGGCATAATAGGATGCTAATCGCTGACTGCCATAACCGCCCTCAGAAATACCAAACACATAAAGTCGATTGGCATCTACATGACCGGAAGCTAAAGACTGGCGCAAGAGTTTCTCCCATGCATACAACTTCGCTTTCTGCCACCAGCGGTAATATTCGCCTTCATTAGGAATCTGAGGAATGAAATAAACAGAAGGAGCATCATTGAAATATTGCGCCCACATCAATCCATATTTCCATTCCTCCTCCTTGGGTCCTGAACCATGAAGATACAGATACATCGGAAATGGCTGGGCTGCTGCGATGCGCTCATCTGATGACTCAGCATCATTACCCTGGAAACCATTGCGATAATTCTGCTGTATCTCGGCAATAGTGAGAGGTTTCCACTTGATTCCCCAATAGTAAGGCATCACGGCAGACGGTTCCAAAGAAGCAGGCAAATGCCACATTCCCTTGTTTTTAGGACAGAGCGAACGCAGCGGAATCAGTTTTTCCTCATCCAACTGTGCATTGGCTTCCTGCCAGGCTTTCCACACTAAAGTCTGGTATTTCAGAACCTCTTTCCACTTCAGGGCTTTCTTCTGAGAAAAAGCATCCGAAGACGCATCAGATTTCTTTTCCAACTGATGCAGGAAATAGTTCTTCAGACTTTCCTTCAATCCTGCCGGCTGAGCAGAAAGTGAGGATGAAAACAAAAGGGCAATACACCCTACCCATATTTTATTCTGATTCAGCATAACTCTCATTGTATTTCGACGCAGCATGATTCTAAGATATTATTTCAAGCCCTCCAACAAAGGTTTCAGGCGCATATCACTTGGGCGATAAGCATTATACTTATACAGTTTGCCCTCCTTATCATAAATGAGGAAGAAAGGAATACCGCTTACATTCAGCGATTCACAGAGTTTGTTGTCTTGATTGTTCAGCAACTCTCCCTCCAGTCCAAGAGCTGCCACTTTCTTCTTCCAGGCTGCCACATTGGTATCGATGGAAATAGACAGAAAGACAACATCCTTGTTCTGCAAATCCTTCTCCAACTGTTTGAGATGAGGAATCTCCTTGATACATGGGATGCACCAGGATGCCCAAAGATCGATGAATACATACTTGCCACGATATTTGGCAAAATCTACCTTCTTACCTTGCAAATCTGACAACACAACATCGGCAGGGAAAGGAGTTCCTGCAATGGATGACTTGCGCACCTTGAATTCACCTAAGTATTTGGTGTCCAACTGGAAACGCTCGGTCAGTGAAGTCAACTCCTGAAGGCCCTCAGCATAATTGTCTGCATAATTGAAAGTAGAGATATACTTATTCAGCAGCAGATCTTCCACTCTAACCTTCAAGCCCTTGTTCTTCACCAGACTTTCAATGGCAGTAATTTTGTCTGCCAAACTGCCTTGCGGAATGACAGAGAGAGCCAATCGAGGTGCCGACTCAAAAGCCGAAGCCATATCGCAATCTACACACTTCAAGAGTTTCTCATTCTCTGCTTTAGGATCAATACCAAGACCTGCCACTTCACGTCCTGTAGCAAACTTCACATTTTCAATTCCTTCAAAAGTGAGAGTTGCTGCCCATAAATGCAGATACTGGTCAATAGAAGAAGAAGGATGATAGACATTGACAAGACTGTCGGCAGAAGCCGTATAGCCCATTATCAAATTGCGCAAATCAGTATCCGACATCGTTTTTCCTGCCATCCACATCTGCTTGGCACGACCAACGTACAAGTCGTTGAAAGCCATCAAGGCTGAGGTTTCAGCATTGGCTTTGTCAACCGTCAGATTACCATCCGCAGCAAACGTAAGATTGAGCGAAGCCTTACCAGCAGTTTCCTTCAAACTCAACGGGAGGATGATTTGGCGATGCTGCGTAACTCCAACGACCTTATACACCTGAATAGAAGAAAGAGAGGTCTCAGTCTGGATACTACCATTCACTACCGAAACAGAATCTGGCTTATCCCAAATTCGCTCGGCAGGCATGATATAAAGTCGCAAGTCGGCAGGCACATTACCTTTTAATGTGCCTGTAACCTGAAGTGACTGAGCAAAAGCTGTGCAGACAATAGCCTGCAACAGCAAACTCATACATAATATTTTACTCTTCATACGATACTCCTATTATTTAACTTTGAATACTTGGCTTATACATCAGGTAAGTTATCTTACCACAGCAGTCCTTGTATTCCTTCTTAGGCTTCACCGCACTACTGTTGTCTGTACGTACATCCTTGCAATCGTAGATATAGAAACTTCCTCGCTTACTTGTCTTATTGTAAGTAGCTACATAAAGTTCATCTGTAGAGAGGTTGATATCCATGAAAGTAACCTCCTCGTCAGCACCATACTGAACGGCAAACTGATTCTTGTTTGGCAAAGTAAACTGGTTGCTGTTCAGATAAACATAGATACTGTTTCCCAAGGAATAGTAATAACGGTCATACTTGGAAGAATACACGAATCGGGCACCCTGATCAGGAACTGCTGTTTCTGATGTTGGAGTAAACGACTGGCTTGTGAAATCTTCCTCATTGATATAATTATAGCTATTGCTATTGGTCCAAAGATTGATACTTCCAGCCACATTGCCTTTCGCCATCACATAAACAGTACTTCCATCTCCATTTCCAAAGGCTGTGATCAACTTCTGTCCATTAAGCAAGTTTCCTGGATTTGGGAAGAAAGTATCCAAACCGAAGAAAGATGCATACGCAGAGAAGATTGACACCTGATTATGGGTATAGTCCATATAGAAAGTACGAGAAGTCTCAGTACCATAAGAACTATATTTAAACAAGATATAATCATCCGACTCGCCACCTTTAAAATAAGTATATTCGTATGGGAACATATACTTCAGATTAAGATGAGCAAACTTCTTCATATTCTTATCGTAAGCGTATGGAGTATAGTTATGTGGCATGAACTCAGAAGCCTGGAACCCTGGATAAAGATCAGCATACTTGATTTCTGTAAGAACCGTGAAGTTGTTAGGATCCAGGAAATAGCATCTATCTTTAGTAGATACCAGAATGCGGGTCAAGACCGAAGAGGTTTTGCCGTCCCACAGGTTCACACTTCCGCTGACAGCCTTTACCAGTTCTGCCTCAGAAACACCTTCGTTCATCAATTCCAGGCAATGCTCTATAGGTACATTTTTCTTGCCCGCAGCAGTCTCCTCGGGAGTAGGAATCTTGATAAAGGTAAGATTTCCCTTGCCATCACTATCGAAAGAGGTCAACAGATAACCTTCCTCAAAAATACGGTTCAAGTTGACTTTATAGTCCATACTCTGTCCCACTTTGCCATCTGTCACGGTAAAGTGGAAATAATAAGAACCGCCTACCTTGACCTTCACATTCAAGTCGCGCTCGGTACTTACTTCTTTCAGTTCACCTTTCTGACCATTGGTATAAGTACCCATCTGCCATTTGTAGGTCAGTTGAGACTCATCTCCATTATATCCCAATTCTGGTTTAATAACGATATCTTCACCCAAGTCAAAATTGTAAGTTGGCATGGTCGTAGCATCGTTCCCCTTGATGGTTAAAGACGGGAGAGAAGAAACATTACCCTCGGTCGTATCGTCATCTATGCAGGAAGTAAATCCCAGCGACAACAACATTGCCAAAGCCCATGTTGTGAGAATATGTCTTTTATTCATTGTCATAATCGTTTGTTTGGGTTACACACGTTAGTTCACACTTGGCACTTCCTGCCATTCTATCACATCCTTGGTGTCATTGTACATCGGAATGAGGACATACTTTGCCAGGAAGGCATCATAGAATGCCATCGGACCACCCTGCTCCATATCCTTCGCCTTGATGAAATAATCTCCGTATTTAGTAATCAGCTCATCAAATACAGCCTTGTTTGCCTTTGGTGCCAGTTCATAGAAATACTTAAAGAACAACTGTGCATTCTCGTAACTGTAAACTGGGAGCGGATTAAAGGTAGCCCACCACTTTGGTCTGTCAGGATGAATATCGGAATACTTGATGGTAAAGGTATTCTGTCCTGTAGGACGCAGATCTCCATTGGCAACGATGGCAATGCGGAGCTTCTTTTCTTTCGTCAAAATCTCAGAATCCTTGTCACGCAAGAGCTTGATTTTGATCGTATCACTCACCTCATTGGCTGCCATCTCGGCACGTTCAATGGTATAGTTGACACCTTCCACCATATCTGTAGAGTCTTTCACCACTTCCAATTCGATGCGGCGTGCCTCTGCCTTAGGAATACCCATCAGCGATACGGGGATGTCGATAATATGCGACTGCGCTATGTCATAGTCAAAACTATAGGTAATGACAGAATCGGCAGTCTGCTTCTCATTCAGATAATTGAAGAATACAGAGTCGGTCTGATTCGTATCATAAAGCTTATAGTCGTCCTCGCAACTCACCATGAGCAAAGCCACAGCAAGAGTTGCCAACATATATATTTTCTTTCTCATAACTTTGCTTCTATTAGTTTCTATAATTGAACTCATCCTGAGGGATAGGTATCACATAGATATCCTCGCTGGCAGGAATAATCTTGCTGTCCAAGTTGGAGATGATATCCTTGTTGAGACGCTTCATGTTGTACCATACCTGTCCTTCACCGAACATTTCCTTATGATACTCATTGAATATCATATCCTTGGTCAGTCGGGTTTCTGCTTTCAAGGCAGGCAAACCTCTTGAACCCGTTTCGGCATTGTAATACTCAAGTGCCTTTGGATAGTTAGTTTCCAACAAGGCTTCTGCTGCGATAAGATACAATTCTGATACATGCAGCATGTTGATGCCTGAGATGCGGGTTACCCAATCTGCAGGAACATTCTGGTTTTCTTCGATGGTATAATAATCGACAGTCTTCAGACAGCGTACATTACCAGTACCTTTCTTAAACCAATTCTTTCGGAAGTCCTGATCTATACCCGTTACATCCTGTGCATAAACCTTATCGTAAGGCATCAGATGGGTAGAACCTGACTCATCTGTATAAGGATCATAGCTGGTATAAGACTGATATCTATAGAGATAACCATTGGCTGTCTCATTATAGGTATTAGAATAAATTCCCCAAAGGGTTTCTTTTGGAGACAGTTTTCCGGCAAACAAATCCTTGATTTCAGAAGGCTCTGCCAATGGGAACTTTTTGCTTTCTATCACCATCTGAGCATACTTGGCAGCATTTTCCATATCGCCCTTCATCCAATAAACTTTCGCCAACATACCCAATACCGCATAATAGTTGCAATGGGTCTCGCGATAGTTCTGGAACTTAAAGTACTGTTTGTTGTCACGAGGATACTGAATCTTGTCTGCTTCTTCACTCAACAGCTGCTCTGCCTCCTGAAGATCCTTCAAGATCAGTTCGTAAACCTCACCCACTTTCTTAAACTCATTCTCCTTGATAGAATAGGTGGTGGTATAAGGAATACCCTGCTTGCTCATATCGGTAGAGCAGAACAGTCGCAAGAGATCAAAATGAAGGTAAGCTCTTACGGCAAGCATCTCGCCCTTATAAAGGTTGTAGAGAGGCAAGTCATTAGAACGACCTTCAAGCTTTTTCAGCACATTGTTTGCATATCCGATGCTTACATACGCTCCAGCCCAAATGTTGGCAAGACGTTTCTTCAGATAGTCATTGTCATACTGGTAACGTTCTGCTGCACGCGAACCTGCATCTACATTATTCTGATCGAAATCTTGAGCCATACAGTCGGTCAGTCCCCACAACAGGTCTTTTCCATACAGAGCAGTACTTGCTTGCAAGGAACCATAAACTCCATAAATGGCAGATTCAAATCCATCGGGAGACTTGAACAAATCGTCTTCCACCTTCTCCGATTTCGGACGTACGTCCAGGAAATCGTCACAAGAGGTAAACATGACAGCAGCAAACAGCAATGCCAGACACCATCTTGTATGATGTATGTTGAAATATTTTTTATACATATTATATCTGTCTTATTTTGTCATTGATTTCATTAGAATGTCAAACTTGCCGACATATTGATACTGCGGCTGTATGGATACGATGTACCTCGCTCATATTTGGCTGAGGTAAGACGGAAGAGATCCTCCGTACCGATACCCACATAGAGTTTCTGGATGTGCAGACTCTTCAGGAAAGAAGCTGGCACATCATACTGCAGATAAACACTGGATAGCCAAAGTTCATTGTCCTTCTCTACAAAACGGTCGGTATAGACATCAGAACTACCGCCGTCCTTTGAGATATTCAAGTATGGCACCACATCACCTGGCTGCTTCCATCGCTCGGTAAAGGCACGTACATCACAATTGTACTTCGGATTGATACCCTCAACCTTAGAAGCACGGGTTGAATTGTACATATCGCCTCCGAAACGGTAAGAGAAGCTGGCATTCAGAGAGAAATGACGATATTTCAACAAAGAAGAGAAGCTACCTTGCAAAGTAGGATTAGTATCACCACATGACACCTGGTCCTTGGAATCATACTTATAAGTATAGCTGCCATCCTTCTTGATGAAGATTTCCTTACCTGTAGCTGGGTCTATTCCGGCTGAACGAACTGCATAAATCGCTGAAGGAGACTCTCCCTCACGATACTGTGCCAATGGAGAGGTTGATACGGCTCCTGATGAAGTCTGTCCTGTCGCATTCTGTTCGTTCTTACGCTTCAATGCCTCGGATATCTTATTGATGGTGGTCTTGGAATGCAGACCGTTCCAAGAGAGGTTCCACTCCCAGTCCTTAGTCTTGATGATTTTTCCCCATAATGAGAACTCAAAACCATTACTGGTCTGCGAACCTAAGTTGGCCTTTACAGAAGTGGCACCCGATGAAGGTGGCAACGACTTGTCTATCAGCATATCACAGGTTTTCTCATTGTAGAAATCCAAGTTCACATTCAAGCGATCGCCAAAGAATGATGAAGTAAGACCGATGTTGAACTTCTTGGTGGTCTGCCACTTCAAATCCGGATTGGCCATACCCATAGGGATGGCTCCCACACCGGTATATCCTAAATAAGAACTGTTATACTTATAGGTGGTTATCGCCTGGTAAGAATCGAATTTCACACTACCTGTAAAACCATAACTACCACGCAGACGCATGGTATTGATCCAACCTAATTTCTTGATAAATTTCTCATTATGAATATTATATCCCAAACCTACAGACCAGAATGGAGCAAAACGATGGTTGGCACCAAACTTGGAAGAACCTGACAGACGGTAGGAACCATCTACTACATAGCGATTCTTCCACATAAAGTTGGCTGCAAGGAATCCACCCACACTGGTAGAGAGAGACTCTGAACCAGAAGGACTGCCATTAGTTGGATAAGCAGTAGCATATGCCAGGTCGTTCTGATTATCATTCAAGAAACCTGTGGCACGCATTGTACTTGACTTGCCGTCTGAACGTTTGATTTCACCTCCGAGATTCAGGGTCAGCATCGTTCCGTCCTTATCAAAATTATGAATGTAGTTACCAATCAATTTGGCTGCCCATTGCTCAGAACTGCTATTTCCCAATGTATAAGAACCCTTCTCCTTCAATACGGTTGTATTGGTATAGAGATTAGACTCTGGTGAGGTAAACGAATCTGTAGTACCCTTACTGGATGTATATGAAATCTGACCTGTCAGATAAAGGGTTGGCAGGATATTGTAACGCGCATCCAGCGAAATCTCCTCGGTTCTTGTCTCCGACTTTCCAAAACTGCTCAATGATGCCTCGTAAAGAGGATTGTTCATATCATAAGAGAGACTACGACGCAAATTGCCATACTCATCATATGGAGAATCATATGGATTGCAACGCAGATAATCTGAGAAACTTCCATACTTGGAATCATGAGTATTCAACTGGTCATGGGATGCACGCAATGTAAGAATCAGATCCTCTACGGCAGTATAAGACAGATAAATGCTCATACCATAGCGCTTACGACCATCATCCTTCATCACACCCTGAGTATTGGAATAATTAGCGTTTACATTATAATCCAAACCTGAGCCACGTCCTGAAATGGAGAGCGAATGATCATGAGAGAAACTGTTGCGGATTGGCTTTGATTTCCAGTCGGTATTCTGACCGCTGCTTACCAATGCTAATTTCTCATAATAACTCTTGTCCAAACTTCCATCCGTGGATGTATAAAGACCTGCCAACTTCTCCAACTCGAGTTTCTGGGCAGCATTACAGTAATCATAACTGCTCAAATCAGCAAAACTCAACTGTGGAGTAAAGGTATAGCGAATACGGACTGGAGACTGACTCACACGCTTACGCTCGATAACGATAACACCATTGGCAGCATTCTCACCATAAAGTGCAGTTGCCGAAGCATCTTTCAGGATATCTACACGCTCGATATCATGAATATCTATATCATACAAAGCCGTCAGACTCTGCTCTACACCATCAATCACAACCAAAGGGGCATTCAATCCCACCTCATTATTGGTAGCCAAGGAAGTTGTACTACGAATCACGAGGTCAGGCACACTATTTGGGTTAGAACCGGCAGCATTATTCTGCTGGATATTAAGACTTGGATCAAGCGTAGCCAAGCTCTGCATGATATTGGTTGGTGAAATCGACAGGATGTCATCACTGGTAATCGTCTTGGCTGCGCCCGTAAAGGTTTGCTTCTTTCGGGTGAAATAACCATTTACCACGACATCGCTGATCTGCTTCGAGTCATTCTTCATCACCACCTTCATGTTATGACCTGCCTTGACAACCAAGGTTTCCATTCCCACATAAGAGAAGGAGAGTTTCTGACCTTTCAGGGATACAGACTGGAAATTGAATTTTCCATTCACATCCGTGATAGTTGCTACATTGGCGCCTACAATACGTACCTGTACGCCAATCAGCGGCTCGTTATCTTCTTCAGAATAAACGACACCACTGATACTATTGGCTGTTTGGCTACCATCATTCACGACAATGGTAACCCCATTGCCCTGCGCTTGCAGAGCAATAGGAGTACCTGCCGCCATCATAGCCATCAATAAGTATTTTTGCATTTACTATAATGTATTGGTAAATAATCTAATTTTTTTCTAATATATAAGAGGGGCATTACTTGATAATTACCTTACTTGATAACCACCTTCTTACCACCAATGATATTCAATCCCTTTTGAGGAGCACGCAATTTCATACCCTGAAGATTGTAAACTGCGTTGTCTTTGTCTGCTTTGTCAACTACAAGTTGCTGTACACCATTTGATGTATTTTCTGTGTATTGATAAGAAACGGATGTCTGAGCTGCATTCAACAAAGATGTGTAGGTATATTTACCGTCAGCAGAAAGAACTGCACCTGTTGTATATTGCTCAGCAGAACCAGCTGTCAAACCTGTAGCAGAAGCCATATCTGCAGTAAAGTTCAATGGTGTAGAAAGAGTAGAAGGAGAATAAAAATCTTTTTTGCTTGCAACACCACCATAAACGCTCAACTGAGTTCCATCAATGGCAAAGCCAGAGAACTTCTCCTCGTTATCATTACCAGCAGACTTCTCGTCATAACCAGAAGCAAAAGCCTTCTGTACAGAAAGATCACTCTTCTTCAAGCTGACGAAGAAAATATCTGTATTACCTACAGCCTTAACGTTGGTATCGAATGGGAAGGTCTGGAAAAAGCTACCGCCAATATAAAGGTCATCGCCCTTGACAGTCAAAGAAGAAACTCCTGGCTCTACCAAGCTGGAAGCACCAGAAACCCATCCATACTTACCATCATAAACCTTAGTAGAACTTGTGTTATTGCTCAAATTAATGCTTGATACATAGAAGGCATTGATACCACCTGCGGATTTAAAAGAAGGCTCATCTTTCACCTCGCCATTTACCTGAAGAGCAGCCTTAGAATAATATCCATTCACTGAGGCAACCAGATACAGGTTTGAACCATCGCTGACCATCTTGGCTGATTTAGTATCAATTCCCATATATGAAGCATCTGTATAGTTACCATTACCACCGAACACAACAGGGAAAGACTTAGCCTGCATGGTCTCTGCATCCAATTCCACTGCTACGAAATCGGCATCAGAACCAACACCCCAACCATTTATATTCCAAGTACCAGAAGTAACCTTGGCATCACCCGCTGCATTAGACAAGACATCGGTAAAGATCAAACCAGCATACAATTTGCCGTCAGCAATAGCCAAACTATTCAATTTGCAATATACCTTGTCTCCCTGAGAGTATTGATCAAACTTCTCAACCATTTCGGCATTAGGAGTAGAAACAAAGGCATAAGCTGCCAAAACCTTTCCTTCCTTGCTGATATGTGCTACGAAGGCATTGGTCTTTTCAGCATTATCAGATTTCTTACCAGTCAATGTAATACTACCCAAAGTAATCTTCTCATTGAAATCACCACCAATATAAACACCTCCTGCTTGATCTGCGAGGATAGCATTGATGATACTACCACCCTTGATATCTACCTTCCAAGTAGGAGTGTTAGACAATTCAGGAGAAGACATAGCAACAAAAGAACCTAAAGACTGACCATTGATCATAGTACTTGTCACAACGACATTCCCCTCAGAAGTAACAGCCATAGGAGTAGCAATCTGGGAATAACCCTTAATAATAACATTGTCAAACTTCAATTCTCCTTGAGATTGAGAATTCTGAGCTGAAACATGTGAAACAGAACAAAACAGCAAAGCAGCTGCGAATAGTGTAGAATATTTCATACGCTAATGTTGTTAAAAATAAAAAATCCGATTTCTCGGCATACAATTCTCTCTCTTTCCTGCTCAATAAGAATGTGAAAACGAATATTGATTAGGAAA
>ERZ1026878.1424-NODE-1424-length-14310-cov-10.100877_pt1 | contig 14310 bp, 9 predicted proteins | sample MGYA00380169_ERZ1026878 | MGnify/ENA primary metagenome ERZ1026878 (study PRJEB33269, sample SAMEA4719805) | human gut metagenome | biome: human-associated habitat; feature: organic feature; material: feces | place: Cameroon | collected 2013-10 ...
AACGCTTAGGAAAGTGAGCTAAAATTGGTACAACGAACTGGACACCCTAATTAATAACTAAAAAAGTAAAAATTATGAACAACTCATTTGAATTATTGAATGTCGGTTTAAGTGACACCGTGAATCTCCTTTCTTTGGAACAAATGGACGATGTTATCGGAGGAAAGAGTAAATGTAAAAAGGATTTTACAACATATGAAAATGGCACATTTACATGTGGATGTGGTTTTTTTACAGGTGCTAATATCACTATAGGTGGTAGTGTCAGTGGAGGCACAACAGGTGGTACTGGCACAACTACTGGTGGAAACGATACTTCATCTGATACCATTAAAGGTACCAAAAAAGAATAGAAGTGCAGCAACTTCTGGCAATGGTTAAATATCGTTGTTGAAAAAATTTCATATAATTCATAAAACTATCAGAATTTGGAACTCTCTCAGTTTAATATAACGAAAATCCTTGGTGATGGTGCGTGGGTGTTTAACACACTCACGTCCGCCTTCATCAAGATTTCAGCGTCTGTATGGCAACACATTTTTGATACGGATGATGAGCATTTGTTGCTCACATTACGTCAACAAGGGTTTATTGTAGACAGCCATGAGACAGAGATAAACAAATATAGGTATATTTACTATAACAAGATGTTCGACAGACGCTCGTTGGCAGTGACAATAGCGCCGACAATGTGCTGTAATTTTGGTTGCGGCTATTGTTTTGAGGGCACGCACAAGACAATGCCGACGATGAAGAAGCCTGTCGAGGATGCCATTGTTGACTACCTTGTAAAGCAGTCAGAGAACAAGAATATAGCAATCAACTGGTTCGGTGGAGAACCATTGCTTGCTTTTGGGGTGATACATTCTGTTTGTAGCCGACTGAATGATGCTGGGGTGGAGTTCGTGTCAAGCATGGTGACAAACGGAAGCCTGCTCACCGCCGATGTGGCAGCCAACCTTGAGCCATTGCACCTTACCCATCTGCAGATAACACTTGACGGTACAGCAGCAACCCACGACAAGCGACGCTTCTATAAAGGCGGAAAGCCGTCGTTTGCCGACATCATAGCCAACATACATAGCTTGATGTCGCTTGCCGACGTGCAGCTTACCATTCAGGTTGGTGTTGACAATACCAATCCCAGTGCCTACGAGGATTTATATGAATACATGCAGGGAGAGTTCAATGAAGAGATGCAGTCCGGGCGCATTGCCATAGGCTGCAATAACATACAAAACCGTACTGGCTTCGACCACACAGGCGTGTGCATGACCGACCGCCAGTTGTTTGAGAAGGGGGCCGAGGCTGTTGCCGAAGGCCGTTATCCGGAATTGATGACAAAGATGCCAGGCAAGAGTTTGCCGTGCATGTACCGCTGTGGCAACCAGCCCGTCATCGACCCAGAAGGAAATATATATCGCTGTCTGGAGCATTTGGGAAAACGTGAAATGAGCATAGGCAATATTACTGATGGCAAGATATCATTTGGCAAGTTGGCAGACATGACATTCTTTGCCGATCCATTTGATGATGACGAGTGCAGACATTGTGCAGTGTTGCCAGTGTGCGGTGGAGGCTGTCCCAACGACATCGCGAATTGCAAGGACCGCAGCCACAAGACATATTGCTCTATATACAAAGATTATCTTGCCGACATGCTGCCAGTACTATATGACAGAATAAAATCAAAATAAAACCAAAAGAATAAGATATGAATAATAAGACATGTGGACACACACTCCTTTTAACATTATTGCTGTCGCCGATTGGCGCGATGGCGCAAACCCCTAACGACAGTACTGTATACAAAAGTGTCAATCTCGACTCTGTGGTTGTGACTGGCAAGCGCCCACTCGTGTCGCATGAAGGAACCAAAGACATTGTCAACGTGAAAGGTTCGTATCTTAGTGGCATGGGTAATCTTGGCAACATGCTCAAGATGGTGCCTGGACTTGTCATGATAGGACATAACCAGTTTCAGGTAATAGGTAAAGGCGCACCGAAATACTATATCGACGGCAGGGAAGTGACGATGCAGGACATCTTCAACACCATCAAGGCAAACAATGTGGCACGCATAGAGATAGAGTATGAGCCTTCTGCAAAATATCCATCGGGCACAAACGCTGTTGTCAACATAGTCACGCTGAAGCCGATGAAAGACTACATGTCGCTCAATCTTTACAACATGCTCACCATGCGCCGGAAGGTGTCGGAAGAACCATCGTTCGACTTCACTTATAGCCGCGGCAAGTGGGCGACTACTGTTGACTACTCGTACAGCCAGTTAAGGAATCTCAACAAGGAGACATACTTCACGGAAATCTACCGTCCTGACTATACATTCCGCAGCGACGAGGCCAACCATTCCTACGTGCGCAACATATCGCACGAGTTGACGTGGACCAACGACTTCTATATCAACGAAAACAACCGCATAGGACTCGTCTACACTTTCTCCCACAGCAAGGACAACACGACCGCCGACGAACTGACTACATATAAAGACCGCGACCAGACCGAGGAGAAGGACATAGTGCGCAAGGAGAAGACACAGCGCAACCTACACAACATATCGCTTTCCTATTCAGGCGACCTGTCGGAGAACAGCAGCCTCAATCTGTCGGCTGACTATTCGATACTCAGTAACCATATCGATAACACAAGCGATGAGGAGAGCCGCACCACACACAGCAAGTCGAGTGTCTACTCGCGCTCGGAAGGCACCTACAACATTGTCACGCTCAATGGCTCTTATAGCTTCAAACTACCTGGAGGCATCGGCACCGAGATGGGCGCACGCTACTACAATACCCACTATCCGCTCGACTTCTCCACAAACAACATGTTTGCCAATGTGTCGGCTGCAAGCAACCACCAAACACTGAGCGACAACGTTACGGCAGGCTACCTCTCACTGCAACGCGGATGGAAGAAATTCTACGTAAATGTAGGTGCACGCTACGAGTATTCCGACACGCGTATAAAAATAAACACTGGAACTGACTCCTACAAGGCTGCGCGCCACACCTCCGACATCCTGCCGTCGGTAACGTTGCAATGGCAAGTCGCAAAAAAGGTTGCTCTGCGTGGTGTCTATATGCGCACGTTGGACAGGCAGGGCTACCAGGGTTTGAACCCTTATCCATCCTACAAGGACTCGCTCGCCTATTCCACCGGAAATGTTGACCTTCGCCCATCGTATATCGACCGGTATTTCCTCTACGGATTTATAGGCAACGGCCTTGTCATGGGAGTGGGATATGTCAACCAATACGACCCGATAGAGACTGCTACCTTCTGTCAGTCGGACGACCGCAACGTGACAACGGATATGCCGATCAACACCCACCGTATGGAGCACTACGTAGGAATGATTAACTACCGCCATGCTTTTGGCAAGTTGTTCTTCAACAGTAATGTGGTGGTGACGATTCCGCATGATGTCTACTACTTCCTTGGCAAGCGCCACACCGTGACTACGCCATACTGGGAAGGCAACTTCAATCTGTCTTATCCCGTTGGCAAGAGCACAAGCGTATACACGTCGTTCAGCTACCAGAGCTTCAATAAAGAGAATTTCTCCACGCAGCGCAGGGCAGACAACTGGTCGGCAGGTGTGCGGTCGGACTTGTTGAAGAAACGGCTCACTATCAGCTTCGGCGTGACCGACATTCTCCACCATGCCAACTACAACAACTGCTCATACAGCTACCTTAACACACGCAACGGAACCTACGGCACAAACGACATGCGTGGCGTGTCGCTCACGCTGACATATCGCCTGTTCAACCGCAACCTGTCCACACAGTCGTCATCAGGAAGCGATGATGTGCTGATGAGAACAGAGTAGAGAGTCTGCGTGTGAATGAATTTTTCCATCAATGATATAGAATATGTTTCATGTATATATTCAAAACGATGCCCGTGATTGCGGTGTGTCATGCCTTCGCATGATATGCCGCCATCACGGGCAACGTTTTTCTGAGCGTGAGCTTTCCGAACTTTGCCATACCACACGCAACGGCGTGTCGCTGCGCGACATAAGCGAGGCGGCAGAAAAGATTGGCATGAAGACAATGGGCGTGAGGCTCACCATCGACAGGCTTGCCGGAGACATTCCGCTGCCATGCATACTGCACTGGAACCAGCATCACTTTGTGGTGTGCTACAAGGTGCGGCGCAAGCGTAGCAACACCTATTATTATATAGCCGACCCGGCAAGCAAATGTCTCAAGTATTCCGAAGAAGAGCTTAAGCAGTGCTGGGGACACAGCGAAGGCAACCGTCACTATGGCATTGCCCTGCTCTTGCAGCCCACCGACCGGTTCTACAGCTATGAGCCCAGGAAGCAAGACGGAAGCTCGGGCTTGAAATTCCTTGTCAGGTATTTTAAGCGTTTCCGCAAGTCGCTCACCGGCATCTTCATTACAATGTTGCTCATAAGCGCACTTCAGCTTATAGCCCCGTTCCTCACGCAGCGTATGGTGGATGTTGGCATCGGACAGCGCGACATGAACATGATAACACTCATGCTCATTGCCCAGATGACTGTGTTTGTGTCGAGCCTGATCGTTGGCATTGTGCGCAACCGCATGGCATTGTTCATGAACATGCGCGTCAACATCACCATAGTCTCCGAATTTCTCTCAAAGCTGATACGTATGCCATTTCGCTTTTTTGACATCCGCCTTATGGGTGACATCAACCAACGCATACGCGACAACGACCGAATAGAGGATTTCCTTACTGGCTCGTCTGTAGAGACGCTATTCTCGATGGTTGGCTTTGTGGTGTTTGCATCAATCCTTGCCTACTACAACGTCATTATTCTGTTGGTCTTTTGCGTAGGAAATGCGATGTATGTGGGGTGGACGCAGTTCTTCATGCGCCGCCGTCGCGACCTTGACCTGAAGCGGTTCAACCAGCTTGCCGACGAGCAGGACATAATCTATCAGATGATAGGTGGCGTGCGTGAGATTAAGCTCAACAACTGTGAAGACAGCAAGATTGAAGAGTGGAAAGACTTGCAGACACGGCTGTTTCAGACCAAGTTGAAGACGCTGAACATATTCCAGTGGCAGCAGCTTGGCTCGGTGTTCTTCAGCCAGTCAACCAACCTTGTCATTACCTACATGGCAGCCCGCGAGGTGGTGGAGGGCAGGATGACACTCGGAATGATGATGTCGGTGAGCTATATTATAGGACAGATATCCGCTCCAGTAAGCAATTTCGTGTCGTTCCTAAGCTCGTTGCAGTATGCGCGTCTGAGCCTTGAGAGGATAAGCGAGATACAAGAGGCAGAGGACGAGGACCAGTACATCCAGCGTTGCCAGGCAGCAGCCGTGCCCGAGGACATGACTATCAGCCTGCGCGGTGTTTGGTTCAGTTATAGTGGAGCCGACCGCAACTATGCGCTTCAGAATATTAATCTTGTGATTCCGCAGCACAAAATGACGGCTGTGGTTGGCGCAAGCGGATGCGGCAAGACCACGATACTTAAACTGCTGCTTGGCTTCTATACGCCTAACAAGGGTGGTATATATGTGGGCGGCGTGCCTATGGCAGACATCAACCCGCATCTGATGAGACAGCGTATGGGCAGTGTGTTGCAGGACGGTTTTGTGTTCTCTGACGACATTAGGCATAATGTGGCTCTCGGTGAGAAAAATCCCGACATGGATAAAGTCAGGGTGGCATGTCGTGTGGCATGTATTGACGATTTTGTGATGCGTATGCCGCTTGGTTACGACACAAAGGTTGGCATGGAGGGCAACGGTTTGAGTCAAGGGCAAAAACAGCGTCTGCTCATAGCGCGTGCTGTGTATAAAAATCCCGACATACTGGTGCTTGATGAGGCTACAAACGCTCTTGACGCCAAGACCGAGCGCAATATATTGGAGAATATGCAGGTGTTCTACCGCAACCGTACTGTTGTCGTGGCAGCCCACCGACTGAGTACAATCCGCAATGCCGACAACATTGTTGTGATAGCCGACGGACGTGTGGTCGAGCAAGGCACACACGAGGAACTACTAAAGAAAAAAGGAGAGTACTGGACTCTCCTTAGTAGTCAGATTGAATAAAAATAGGAGGTTGAGCGCGAACGCTCGACCTCCTGAATATTAATTCTTTTTTACTTGTTGTCCTGGATAAGGTTTTCGCCAGTCATATCCTCAGGCTTCTCAAGACCCAAGATGTGGAGGATAGAAGGAGCCACATCGGCAAGACGGCCGTCCTTAACAGTTGCAGAGTTGTTGTCTGTAACGTAGATGAACGGAACCGGGTTCAATGAGTGGGCTGTGTTAGGAGTACCGTCCTCGTTGATAGCGTTGTCGGCATTGCCGTGGTCAGCGATGATGATAGTCTCGTAGTCGTTAGCCTTGGCAGTCTCAACAACTTCCTTCACGCAGTTGTCGATAGCGTGAACAGCCTTTGCGATAGCATTGTAGATACCAGTGTGGCCCACCATGTCGCCGTTGGCGAAGTTAACAACGATGAAATCGTACTCCTGAGTGTTGAGAGCACCAACGAGCTTGTCCTTAACCTCGTATGCGCTCATCTCAGGCTTGAGGTCGTATGTGGCAACCTTTGGTGAAGGAACAAGGATGCGGTCCTCGCCCTCGTATGGAGTCTCGCGACCACCGTTGAAGAAGAATGTCACGTGAGCATACTTCTCTGTCTCGGCTGTGTGGAGCTGACGCTTGCCATGGGCAGCGAGATACTCACCGAGAGTGTTGGTTACATTTTCCTTCGGGAAGAGGATGTGAACACCAGTGAATGAAGCGTCGTACGGAGTCATGCAGAAGTACTGCAGATCCTTGATTGTGTGCATACCTTCCTCAGTGTGCTCCTTCTGTGTGAGAACCTCTGTGAGCTCCTTGGCACGGTCGTTGCGGTAGTTGATGAAGATAACAACGTCGCCTTCCTGGATAGTGCCGTCAACAGTAGAGTTGTTGATAGGGAGGATGAACTCGTCGGTTACGCCCTCGTCGTAGCTCTCCTGCATTGCCTTAACCATGTCGTCGGCCTGCTTGCCCTTGCCCTCAACGAGAAGGTCGTAAGCCTCCTTAACGCGCTCCCAACGCTTGTCGCGGTCCATAGCATAGAAACGACCTACGATGCTTGCGATGTGTGCGCCATTCTTAGAGCAGCACTCCTGCACCTGCTCGATGAATCCCTTGCCCGACTTCGGGTCGGTGTCGCGACCGTCCATGAAGCAGTGTACGTAAACGTCGTTCAAGCCATACTCCTTGCCAATCTCGATGAACTTGAAGAGATGGTTGAGTGAAGAGTGAACGCCACCGGTAGAAGTCAAGCCCATGAGGTGGAGCTTCTTGCCATTCTCCTTAGCGTAGCTGTAAGCCTTAACGATTTCCTTGTTCTGGAGGATAGAGCCGTCCTTGCAAGCGCGGTTAATCTTCACGAGGTCCTGGTATACGATACGACCAGCACCGATATTCAGGTGACCAACCTCAGAGTTGCCCATCTGTCCTTCTGGCAGACCAACGTCCTCGCCGCAGGTGAGGAGCTGTGAGTGAGCTGAAACTGCTGTAAGATAGTCGAGATAAGGAGTCGGTGTATTGTAGATAACGTCTCCCTTGCCATGCTGGCCGATGCCCCATCCGTCGAGGATCATCAATAATGCTTTCTTTGCCATAATGTTGTGTATGATAATATAAAATGTGTTTATTTCCTAACATGCAAAGTTACAATATTCGCTTTATATGACAAAATTAATATTGATGGATTTACCTAAATTTCAATTTAATAACTTCTTAAGTTTTGATATACCAAGGTTTTTTAGTATGTTTGCACAAGAAAAACCAACAATCAGCATCAATCATTGATAATAATAATAATAACAAACATAAATAATAACAAATGAAGCAAACTACATTTCTGCTGTCTGTGGCTGCTGCCCTTGTGCTCGCCACACCTGCCAATGCAGCAAACAGCAAAGCGTCGAAGAATGCGACGAAGGTTAATGCAAAACAAATCGCTGCCCAGTGTGAGGCTGGACTGAGTTCTATTACTGAGGACGCCGCACGTGCCCATGTGTATTTCCTTGCCGACGACCTCTTGGAGGGACGACGTGCGGGAGAGCGTGGCTCGCGCATTGCCAAGCAGTATATTATCTCGCAAATACGTCAGGCAGGACTGAAGCCTTTCCTTGGCGACTCTTACGAGCAGCCGTTTGAGGCATGTGCCGTGCAGAAGTTGAAGCGTGGCGTGAAGTATTTTGTTGAGGCAGACTCTATAGCCGAAATAAAGAAACAAGTGCATCGTACTATGAATTTGAGCAATGTGCTTGCTGTATTGCCTGGCAAGAAGACCGATGAAATGGTTGTTGTTGGTGCGCATCTCGACCATGAGGGTGTATACTCTGATATTGAAGGCGACAAGATATATAATGGAGCCGATGATAATGCTTCGGGTGTAGCTGCTGTTTTGCAGATTATGAAGGCTTTCGTGGCAAGCGGTGCGACACCAGAGCGTACTATTGTTTTTGCCTTCTGGGATGGCGAGGAGTTCGGTTTGCTTGGCTCGCGCTATTTCACACAGAACTATAAGGATATGTCGAAGGTGAAGGGTTATCTAAACTTTGATATGGTGGGCAGTGGAACCGACAGCCGCTACCTGATGTATTTCTTCACTGCGTCGCATCCCAAGATTGGCGACTGGCTCAAGGCAGACATGGCAAAGCATAACTTCTGCTTCGACCCCGACTACCGTGCATGGGACAATCCCATAGGAGGCAGCGACCAAGCTTCGTTCCATCTTAAGGGAGTGCCTATCGTGTGGTATCATACTGGCGGACAGCCCAACTACAACTTCCCGTCGGACGAGGCTTCAACAATCAACTATCCTAAGCTCACCGACATCACACGTGCCTCGTATCTCACAACGTGGCATTTGGCAAATGAGGCAGAGTATTGATTGGAATAAAAAGAATAGCAGGAGTCTATAGCGTATTGCCATAGACTCCTGCTATTATTCTGAGATATTAGTAAAGCAGCATCAATCCCGCAAACGCCGCCCAGCAAATCATGCGTATAGGATTGATTTTCATGATTCTTGTTCCTATGAATGTGGCGGCAAATATGAATACGCTTATCCAGAACTGCCAAGGGTTGATGTTGATTGACGAGAAGTTCTCGCGGTTCATCATCAGCAAGGCTGCTGCCGCTATGAGTCCTACTATGGAGGGGCGCAGACCCGACATTATGCTCTGCATTTGCGGCGAGTTGATGTATCGCATAAACAGGCGGCAGATGAGAATCATTATAATGAACGACGGGAGTATTAGGGCGAAGGTGGCTGTGGCACTGCCAAGAGTGCATAACCATTCGCTCATGCCTGCATTGTGTGCGGCTGTATATCCGCAGTAGGTGGCGGCATTCACTCCGATAGGTCCAGGAGTCATCTGGCTTAAAGCCACAATGTTGGTGAACTCAGCCGACGACATCCAAGCTTGGTCGTAAACCAGTTCGCTTTGCAGGAGTGGTATCATGCTGTAGCCGCCCCCGAAGCTGAAGAGTCCTATCTTGAAGAACGAGAAAAACAACTTAAGAAAAAGCATAGTCTATTATTCTGTAGGTTTCACTAAAAGTCCGAAAAGATAACCGCATGTTCCTGCTGCCACAAGCACATACACTGGATTGACGCCAAGCAGATAAATAAGCAAGGCGCAGATGATGGGTATCCAGAAATTGGTCCATCCGATATGTGCCGTACGTGCAAGACTGAACACTGGGGCAGCGATAAGAGCCACTACAGCCGGACGAATGCCGTTGAATAAAGACTTCACTATTTCGTTGTCCTGGAACTTATGGAAGAACATAGCCACGAGCAATATGATGAGGAATGACGGCAAGGCTACGCCGAGAGTAGTACATATTGCGCCTGGAAGTTTTCTTAGTTTGTAGCCAACGAACACGCTTATATTCACAGCCAAGGCTCCTGGACATGTTTGTGCCACAGCGAGGAGGTCGACAAAGTCCTTGCGGTTCATCCATTTGCGTCGGTCTACGATTTCGTTCTCAATGACAGGAATCATGGCATAGCCACCTCCCAATGTGAAGAGCCCTATCTTGAAGAATATGCGGAAGGCATTGACGTAGAAGTTTTGCATCTTTCATTATTGTTTTGAAAAAAAAGGTGTTTCAAAAAGGAGTTATGTTTATAACATTGTTTACTTCCCCTTTGAAACACCCTTTCTTTTTATATACTATTTATTACTTGCCGAAGTTTATTACTTGCCGAAGTTTATTACTTGCCGAAGTTCTCAATCCACTTGCGTGCATTTACGAAAGCTTCGATCCACGGAGTAACGTCATCCTGACGGTGGTCGGCTGGATACCAAGCGTTCTGCCATGGGAAGATGGCACGCTCCAAGTGAGGCATCATAGCCAAGTGGCGACCGTCTGCCGAGCAGATACCAGCCACGTTGTAGTCAGAACCGTTCGGATTGCCAGGATATTCAGCATAGTTGTAGCGGGTCACAACATTATACTTGTCCTCTGACTCTGGCAATGAGAACTTGCCCTCGCCGTGAGCCACCCAGATGCCGAGCTTGTCGCCGCTGAGTGAAGAGAACATCACGCTGTTGTTCTGCGGAATCTCCAAGCCGAGGAATGTGCTCTCAAACTTGTGTGAGTTGTTGTGCAGCATGCGTGTGTGCTTCTCGTGCTCAGGGTTGATAAGGTTGAGCTCAACCATAAGCTGGCAACCGTTGCAGATACCAAGCGACAGAGTGTCCTTGCGAGCATAGAACTTGTCGAGAGCCTCCTTAGCCTTCGGGTTGAAGAGGAATGCGCCAGCCCAGCCCTTAGCCGAACCAAGAACGTCGGAGTTGGAGAATCCACCACAGAACACAATCATGTTGACATCCTCAAGAGTCTCGCGGCCAGTGATAAGGTCGGTCATCATGACGTCCTTAACATCGAAGCCAGCAAGATAGAGTGAGTAAGCCATCTCGCGCTCACCATTTGTACCCTTCTCACGGATGATGGCAGCCTTGACACCTGAAGCTGTGCGACGGTCGGCAGAGATGCCGTAGCTCTCAAGAGTGCCCTTGAATGAGTCGTGGAACTTCATCTCCAATGGCTGCTTCTTGTAGTTGTCGCGGCGCTTGGCAGCACAACCGTTAAAGCTCTGGTCGCGGTCGAGCAAGTAAGAAGTCTTGAACCATGTGTCGCGCAAAGCATCGATGTCGAAGGTGTGAGTATACTCGTCCTTCTTGATGACGATAGTGCGCTCTGACGGAGTGGGGTAGCCAATCTTGGCGTAGCCGATACCGTTGTCCTCCATGTATTTCTTGAACTCCTCCTTGTACTTGTCAGAAACCTGGATGACAACACCCGGATTCTCAGCAAGCAACATCTTGATAACGTCGTTGCCGGCAAGGTTGTGGAGGTTGATGCTCATACCGCCTTCCTTGTTGGCGAAGCACATTTCAAGCAATGTAGTGATAAGACCACCGGCAGAAATGTCATGACCTGCCATGATCCAACCCTTCTGAATCATGTCCTGAACTGCATTGAAGCAGTCGGCAAAGTATTCAGGGTTCTTTACGGTAGGAACATCGTCGCCCACGAAGCCAAGGCTCTGTGCGAAGGCACTGCCACCGAGACGCTGCTCGTCGAATGAGAAGTCGATATGATAGAGTGAAGAGTTCTTGTCGTTCACGAGAACTGGCGAAACAACCTTGCGGATGTCTGAAACCTCGCCACCTGCGCTCACGATAACGGTGCCCGGTGCGATAATCTTCTCGCCGTTAGGATACTGCTGTGTCAGCGACAGAGAGTCCTTGCCAGTAGGAACATTAATCTTCAAGTCGATACAGAACTCGCTCAATGCCTTAACAGCACTGTAGAGACGAGCGTCCTCGCCCTTCTGCGAGCGGCAAGGCCACATCCAGTTGGCTGAGAGTGAAAGGCTGTTCATGCCATCGGCCAAAGGAGCCCAAACGATGTTGGTGAGGGCCTCGGCTACAGAAAGTACTGAGCCTGCCTCGGGTGAAGCCAAACCTGCCTGAGGAGCATGTCCAAGAGCGGTAGCGATACCTTTCTTGCCACGGTAGTCGAGAGCTACAACACCACAGTCAGACAAAGGCAACTGAATCTCGCCCTGGCACTGCTGGCGTGCAATCTTACCAGTAACCGAACGGTCAACCTTATTGGTCAACCAGTCCTTACATGCCACAGCCTCAAGCTGCAGAACGCGGCTTACATATTTGTCGAGAACGTCGTCCTTGCCATTCTCTGAAGTTTCCTCGTGAGTATATTCAGCGTCCTTGTAGTAACGCTCCACGGTCTCGTCGCGCATGATAGTCTTCGGCGAGTGGCCGAACATCTGAGCCACGTCGAGGTCGAAAGGCTTCACGCCGTCGCCCTGCTTGAATGAGAAGTGGGCGTCGCCAGTTGTCTCGCCTACTACATACAGCGGAGCACGCTCGCGCTCTGCGATGCGGCGCACGTGGTCGATGTGCTTCTCGTCGATGAGCAAGCCCATACGCTCCTGGCTCTCGTTGGCAATGATTTCCTTTGCCGAGAGAGTCTTGTCGCCGATAGGCAACTTAGTCATGTCAATCTCGCCGCCACACTCCTCAACAAGCTCCGAGAGACAGTTGAGGTGACCTGCTGAACCGTGGTCGTGGATACTAACTACAGGGTTGACATCTTCCTCGCAAAGAGCGCGAACCAAGTTGTATGCACGCTTCTGCATCTCTGGGTTGGCACGCTGAACAGCGTTAAGCTCGATGCCGTTGGAATAGCGGCCAGTGTCTACTGATGATACAGAGCCACCGCCAAGACCGATGCGATAGTTGTCGCCACCTACAACAACAACCTTGTTGCCCTTCTGTGGTTCCTTCTTGAGGCAGTCGCGCTTGGTGCCGTAGCCCACGCCACCTGCGAGCATGATAACCTTGTCGTAGGCATACTTCTCCTCACCCTCCTGGTGCTCGAATGTAAGCACAGAACCGGTGATAAGCGGCTGACCGAACTTGTTGCCGAAGTCAGATGCACCATTAGAAGCCTTGATAAGAATCTGCTCAGGAGTCTGATACAACCATTTGCGCACGGGCATGATGTCCTCCCAGTCGCGTGTCTGGTTGTCGTCGTCCTTAAGACGCGGGTAAGCTGTCATGTATACGGCAGTACCGGCAATAGGCCATGAGCCTACACCACCACCCATACGGTCGCGAATCTCACCGCCAGTACCGGTAGCGGCACCGTTGAAAGGCTCCACAGTAGTAGGGAAGTTGTGGGTCTCGGCCTTGAGTGAGATGACGCTCTCAATGTCCTTCACCTGGAAGTAATCGGATGTAGACTGGTCCTTTGGAGCAAACTGCTCTACAACCGGACCCTGGGCGAAAGCCACATTATCCTTATAAGCAGAGAGAATCTTATTAGGGTTCTCCTTGGTGGTCTGCTTAATCATAGCAAACAGCGACGACTCCATCTCTTTGCCGTCGATGATGAATGTGCCGCCGAAAATCTTGTGGCGACAGTGCTCAGAGTTGATCTGTGCGAAACCGAAGATTTCAGAGTCGGTCAATGGTCTGCCCAGCTCCTTCTCGATCTTGTGGAGATACTCAATCTCCTCAGCCGAGAGGGCCAAGCCTTCCTGCTCGTTGTATTCCTCGATGTTCTCCACACGCTTGATAGGCTCAGGCTGGTGATTGACGGTGAAAACCGTCTGGTCCAAACCTTCGTACATGCGTTGGAGCATAGGGTCATGGTCGGCATCCTTGGAGCTTACTGGGAAATATTCCTCAATACGCGAAATGCCGTGGAGGCTCATGTTCTGAGTTATCTCTACGGCATTCGTACTCCACGGAGTAATCATTTCGCGGCGCGGACCCACAAAGAATCCCTCGACAGTCTCACCCTCAATGAGAGTGGCACCGCCGTAAAGCCAACACAGTTCATTGATCTCGTCTTGAGAGAGCTGGTGATCCACTTCTGTGGCAATCACGCTCTTGCTTGGAGTCATGAAAAATAAAATCATACTGCTTGTATAGTGTTTTGGAAATTAAATTCTGATTTGTCTGCAAAGTTACTACTTTTTTTTGGACGAGAGAATGTTTTTAATACATAAGTATAGAAGAAATCAGATTTTTTGAACGTATGGATAAGAAGTTTGATGGAATATTATATTACTTGGCAAAGTAATATATATATAAAAGGTGAAGTATTATATATTAAATGGCAAAGTATTATGTATTTACTTTGCCATTTAATATGTATGTGACTTTAACTGATTTTACTTTACACTTTTCTTGTTGTTTTACTAAAATAC
>ERZ1026878.1433-NODE-1433-length-14248-cov-17.135701_pt1 | contig 14248 bp, 10 predicted proteins | sample MGYA00380169_ERZ1026878 | MGnify/ENA primary metagenome ERZ1026878 (study PRJEB33269, sample SAMEA4719805) | human gut metagenome | biome: human-associated habitat; feature: organic feature; material: feces | place: Cameroon | collected 2013-10 ...
TTTTTATTCTATCTCGTAAAATATATTTTGGATTGTTTCTATTTAGAATAAAGTTTGAAAATAATTATTTTGTTTTTTCGTAAGAGAATCGAGAGAGATTGAGGGATTAAAAATGAGCTTTGGAACAATATTGACAATGGCCGGAGGTCTGGGACTGTTTTTATTCGGAATGGAACTTATGAGTGATTCCATCGAGAAGGTAGCAGGTGCCAAGCTTCGTCGTATTCTGGAGATTTTCACCACGAATCGTTTCATGGGTATGATCGTAGGTATTATTTTCACCGGTATCATCCAGTCTTCCTCAGCATGTACGGTCATGGTCGTCAGCTTCGTTAACTCCGGGCTGATGAATCTGTATCAGGCAGCGGGAGTTATTCTCGGTGCCAACATCGGTACTACCATCACCTCACAGCTGGTATCATTCAATTTATCGAAAATAGCACCGCTGATCTTATTAGTAGGTGTGGTCGTGATGATGTTCACGAAAAAAGAAAAAGTCCGCAAGGTTGCGGAAGTGGTCGTAGGTTTTGGTATCCTGTTCGTGGGCTTAAGTACCATGTCCCAGGCGATGGCGAATATGAAGAACGAACCTCAGGTAGTGAATCTGCTGATGTCCCTGAAGAACCCGTTCTTAGCTACACTTATGGGATTCGCCCTGACTGCTGTTATTCAGAGTTCGTCCGTAACGGTCAGTATCGTACTTTTACTTGCCAATCAGGATCTGCTGCCGTTACCTATTACACTGTACATTATCTTAGGATGTAATATCGGTGCCTGTGCTACCGCAATGTTAGCTTCCATGACCGGTAAAAAGGATGCGAAGAGAGCCGCACTGATCCATCTGCTGTTCAATATCATTGGCACTGTTATTATCTATATTGCTCTGTTTGTGGCAGGAGATCAGATCGTGGAACTGATCAAGTCTATCTCCGCAGACAACGGCCGGTTCGTGGCAAATGCGCATACGATGATCAAGATCGCTCAGGTAATCATGCTGTTCCCGTTCACCGGCTGGCTGGTGAAGATGACCTACCTGATCGTTCCCGGCGAAGATCAGAAGGTTGGTTACAGAGAAAGCTATCAGTTAAAATACATCGGAGACAAAGTGGTGTTCAACCCCGCTACCGCAGTGGTAGAGGTTGTCAAGGAGCTGGAGCGTATGGCTTCCCTGGCGGAGGAGAACTTAAACCGTGCCATGAATGCGCTGATTACATTAGATGAAGAAGACATTGAGGAAGTCTACGAGGTAGAGAAAAATATCAACTTCCTGAACCATGCCATTACAGATTATCTGGTGAAGATCAACCAGACGACGCTGCCCATCGAAGACTTGAACAGTCTGGGTGCCCTGTTCCATGTGGTGAACGATATCGAGCGTATCGGTGACCATGCAGAGAACGTAGCGGATGCCGCCAGACAGCGCAAGGAAGAGGGAATCTCCATCAGTAAGGAAGCCCAGAAGGAACTGGGAGACATGCTGGAGATGGTCAATAAGATCATTCGTTATGCCGTAGAGATGTTCGCCAAGAGCGATGAGACCCATATGCAGGAGATCGTCACTTTAGAGGATCAGGTAGATGAGAAAGAACGCGAACTGCAGAAGAAGCATGTAGAGCGTCTTACCAAGGGAGAATGTTCTCCCGAAGCCGGTATGATCTTCTCTGATATCGTATCCGGTCTGGAGAGAGTTGCGGATCATGCTACCAACATTGCATTCGCCATTACCACGGAAGAGGAAATGGATGAAGGCAAAGTAAATAACTAGATACATGACAGAAGCTGTAAAAGGCTGCCCTACATATCATATATGTGGGACAGCCTTTTTTGGAAGTTATAGAAATGAAATGATAGCTTTTACCAAATATAAGGACTACTGTACATTCAACTCGGAGAGAATCTCATCTACCATATCCTGAGTTGTCTTCACATAGTTGTCCATAGCGGCATCTACATTGCCACCCTTTACAACCACTTCAGCGATGACTGCGTTCTTGGCATCGGTGATGGTGCCACCGTAGTTGGTGATGGCATCACAGGATGCGGAATGAGGAGCATCTACGCTGTGCTCGGAGAAAAACTCGTTACATTCTTTGGTCAGGTCGGTAGCGGATTCAAAACCATTCTCTAAGGAGCAGATCATGGAAGAAGGATCAATAGCATTCTTTTTCCATAGAGCACTGGGATCGGAAGGGTTCAGGCGAAGATGAAATTCACCATCTTTATACTCATAGGTCTTTGCATTGTCGGTACCTTCACCGGTAACAATAGTTTCTGCTTTGGTAGACCAGTGATAACCCTCAGCACCGTATACCCACAGTGTCTGTACAGTGCCACCATCAAACATGGTTTCGAAGACTGCATCAAAAATTGCCTGTTCTCTGGAATCATCGCCGTCACCGTCATCAATAATGCAGTACACAGGAGATTCTCGGTTCAGGTAGCCATCCATTTCAGCGAGGGGAGCCAGTCTTGCCAGCCCGGAATCCACACCGTTTTTGTCCATGTTGTTGATCAGATTATCGTTCCAGTAACCGGACCAGTAAGTGAAAGCGCCGAAGGAACCGGACTGGTCAGAAGACCACCATTTTTCACGAACATCCTTGGTACCCATGGTCAGGGACTCGGGATCGATAACGCCGTCAGCGTAAGCCTGCTGTAAACGAAGCAGAGCATCCTTGGTCTCTTGAGTGTTGAAACCATCATACCATACACCATTCTCATCATAAGTGAAGTTGGGGTATGCATTCTGCCAGAACTGAGGCAGGTAGTTGGTATAAGGAGCCTCAGAACCGATAAAGCCTGCCGCAGCAACGCCATAGGTATCATTCTTGCCGTTGCCGTCAGGATCCTGCTCGGTGAATGCCTTTAACATTGCATAGTAGGAATCCCAGTCGGTAACATCTTCAGCCTTCATGCCAACAGCATCCAGCCATGCCTGTTTTACATAAGTGATACAACCGCCGCCAAGACCGGTGGACAGACCATACTGTCTGCCATCGATACGAACGCTCTGGTTCACTGCGGGAAGTACCATATGGCTCTGGAACTTTGCATTATCATAGGCATCTGTCATATCCCACAGAAGACCGGTTTTTGCATATTCGGCATACTGACTTGCATTCGGCAGAATCACATCAGGATAATCACCGCTGGCGAACAGACGACCGACACCATCTACATAACTGGAATGGTCTAACTGCTGGATATTCAGGCTGATGGGATGACCAAGTGCTTCACTGACAGCAACGTCCCACTGTTCGATGAACTTGTCCTGATAAGCATCTACGGATGCATTGAAAGTACCGTCTACGACGAGGGTAACCTTGTCCAGCACATAGCCGTTATCGGAAGAAGCGGCGCTTTCGGTAGCCGCTGCAGTGCCTGCGGCATCGGTGGATGCTGCGGGAGTATCGGAACCCTGGTTTCCGCAGGCGGTGAGTGCGGTCAGCATGGAAACTGACAGCAGTAAGCTTAAGATCTTGTTTCTTTTCATTGTAATCCTCCTTGTTTTCCGAAGGAAAATCCGAGCCTCTATGGCGAGGAGAGGATTTATCCTCCTTGTTTTCCGAAGGAAAATCCAGACCTCTATGTCGAGGAGAGGATTTATCCTTCTTGTTTTAAAAATACATCTCTCTATAGCAAATGGCTTACCACCATAGTGCTCAGTGTAATGGGATCTCGAGGATCTGTCCTCTGCCGTATTCATAGGTCTTCTGACCTTCTTCGGTCAGATCCGGCTGGGCAAATCCTACATATAATGTAGCGGATGTACCATCACAGTTACGGTTACCGGAATCATCTACTGTAGTAAATGCCACGGCGGGAACTTCAATCCGTAATTCCCGGTCTGCTCCGGCTTCCAGGCGGATCCGCTCAAAGGCTGCCAACTTGTGATTCGGCACTTCATTGGCGGAGCCATTCACATGGACATAAACCTGTATGACATCACTTAAGTCACGATCCGTGGGATTCTGACAGTGCAGAGTGATCTGTGCGGAGGGAATCTCCCTCGTGTATTCTACCTCTGACACTTTCGCTTCTGTAATCTGTAATTCTCCGTATGTCAGTCCGAAGCCGAAAGGCTTCCAGGGTTTGCCTTCCAAATAACGGTAGGTACGTCCGGTCATGCGATAATCGGTAATGTCCGGAAGAGGACTATCATTATAATAGAAGGTAAGTGGCAGTTTGCCGCCGGGAGATACTTTGCCAAACAGAATATCCGCAATAGCACGTCCACCTTCGCCGCCGGGATACCAGGCATGCAGGATCGCAGACACCTGATCCTCATAAGCGGATAGATCTATGGGGCTTCCGGCGAGATCGACCAGAATCACCGGAGTGCCGGTAGCAAGTACCTGTTCCACTAGGTCTCTCTGAATCTTGGGAAGCAATAGATCCGGTTTGTCACCGCTGGCAAACGCATTGCCGGCATCTCCCTGTTCACCTTCCAGTGTAATATCGAGACCGACGCAGAGGATGGCGAGATCGCAGGACTGCGCCAAAGCCACAGCCTCCGGGATGCGGTAATTCTGAAATACCTTCCGAATAGAAGGATCGTCATAGAGCAGACACCCTTCCGCATAATTCACATCCCAGTCGGTATCTTCGCAGATTCTTATGATGCCTTCCACCACAGTGATGGAGCGGGGCGGGGTACCGTTGTAATTGCCGACTAATGCGGCATGACTGTCGGCGTTGGGACCGATGACTGCCACACGTTTTTTATCCTTCAGGGAAAGGGGCAGTGTGCCGTTATTTTTTAACAGTACACAGCTCTCCACAGCAGCCTGATAAGCCAGTTCTCTGTGCTTCTTGCAGCCCACCACATTGTATGGAATTTCGTCTAATATACTGTGGTCAAAGAGTCCCAACAGATATCTGGTGGTGAAGAGGCGCACGGCACTGCGGCGGATCTCTTCTTCGCTCACTTTTCCCTGTTTATATGCCTGTAAGATATATTCATAGGTACAGCCGCAGTTTAAGTCACAGCCCTTCTCCAGGGCGAGAGCAGCAGAATCTTCAGGAAAAGCAGTCACATGGTGTCCTTCGTGGAAATCCCGGATTGCCCAGCAATCGGAGACGAAATGTCCTTGAAAATGCCATTTACCGCGAAGTACTTCTTCCATAAGATAGGAGTGTGCACAACAGGGTTCCTCGTTGGTGCGATTGTAGGCACCCATGACAGCTTCCACATCTGCCTGCTTTACCAGGGCTTCAAAAGCGGGAAGATATGTCTCCCACAGATCTTTTTTCGTAGCCTTGGCGTCAAAACTGTGACGCAGGGCTTCCGGACCGGAGTGTACCGCAAAATGTTTGGCACAGGCGGCGGTAGTTAAGTACCCGTCCCGTTTCGTTTGTAATCCTTCTACAAAGGCACAGCCAAGGGTAGCAGTAAGCATGGGGTCTTCTCCGTAGGTCTCCTGACCTCTTCCCCAGCGGGGATCGCGGAAGATATTGATATTGGGAGACCACATGGTCACACCCTTATAGCGCGTACGATCCTCCAGACGGGAATATGCGTTATATTTTGCCCTGGCTTCCAGTGCGATGGAACCGGCAATTTTTTGCAGAAGATCACGGTCAAAAGTTGCGCCCAGACCGATCGCCTGTGGATAGCAGGTGGCAGTGCCGGCTCTGGCGACTCCATGGAGCGCTTCGCTCCACCAGTCATAGGCGGGAACGCCCAGACGTGGAATCGCGGGAGAGGAGTGCAGCAGCTGCGATGCAACTTCTTCGATTGTCATTTTTGCTACCAGTGCGGCAGCTTTTTCTCTGGCTTCTGTACGATTCATAAAGCACCTCTTCTTTATATTGTTCATAAATTGGTACTGCTTTCATTTGAGATTATTGTACGTGAAAAATGCTTAAGCTGCACGACAAAAAGAAAATACTTATAGGACAAAAATTGCTATTTCAGGGAAAATAGTGGAAATCTGGAATGGAATATGGTATGTAGAATACAGACGGTACAAAATTTGATTTGTGATTCTTTCGATGAAAGGAATCGTCTGCGGAATGGAGATTAGTATGAATACAGTAAAACCGTTTTATGAGAGCAGAAAAAAGGTCTATGACTGTCATGTCTGGTGGCATCCGAACTTCCCATTTCATCTGCATAAGCATATGGAATTTGTTCATTTGACGGAAGGAGAGATGGATGCCACGGTAGCGGGAGTAAAATATCATCTGACTACCGGAGATTGTCTGATGATCTACCCGAATCAGATTCATTCTTACAGCTCTGTGGGAGAGGTGGGGATGCTTCTGATCATTGCGGATATGGATTACATTGGGGAATTTCAGGAAGAACTTACCTATTATGATATGAAGTCTCCCTATTTTCAGAAAGGGATGCTCAGCCGGTACGGACAGATGGTGTTAGACATCCTGGCGGACATCGGGTTACATAAGGAACTGCGACCGTTCAGGCAGGATAAAGGGCTGTTAATGGCACTGCTTGCGGACATGTATGAAAATATTGCGGTGATTAAAAAGGACAAGCCATCTGACCTGAATATTACGCAGAGGCTGTTACAATATATCAACGACAATATTACCGTAGAACTGACAGCACAGAAGGTGGCAAAAGAGCTGGGGATCAGCCCGTATTATCTGTCTCACATTTTTTCTTCTCAGTTGAATATTTCATTTCCCTCTTATGTAGCGCAGCAGCGGATGATTCTGGCATGCAATCTGTTAAAGGACAGCCGCAAAACCGTGACGGAGATCAGCTACGAGTGTGGATTTCCCAACATGCGCTCTTTCCATCGCAGTTTCCAGAAACGGTATGAATGCACCCCTACCCAGTGGCGGGAGAGAAGCCATCGGGGAACCGATGAAAAAATACGACATCAGCTCTGGAATCAGGAAAAGGTGGAGGCAGAAAACTCTCTGCAGTAAAATATTTCCTTTTCTCTGCTTTGGAAGTGTAGTATACTGTCTGTGGACAAACCTGTGACAAGGATAGCGAAAGGCGGTAAATATATGACAGCGGAGATCATCTGTGTAGGCACCGAAATATTACTGGGGAACATTGTGAATACCAATGCGGCATATCTTGCGGAAAAGCTGGCAGGAGCCGGACTGGACTGCTACTACCAGACGGTGGTGGGAGATAATGCGGAGAGACTGGCGGGAGTACTGAAATGTGCCATGGAACGCTCGGATGTGATTCTGTTATCCGGCGGACTGGGTCCCACGGAGGATGATCTGACCAAGGAGACCGTGGCAAAGGTCTGCGGGAAAAATTTATCTGTGGATGATCACAGCATGGAACGGATCGCAGAATTTTTTGCTGTAAGAGACATACAGCCTACGGATAATAACTGGAAACAGGCCATGGTACCCGAAGGAGCGAAGGTTCTGGATAATGACAACGGAACCGCTCCGGGCATTATTCTGGAGACAGACAGGAACCGTATTGTATTATTACCGGGGCCTCCTGCGGAGCTGATCCCGATGTTCGAGCAGCAGGTATTCCCGTATCTGGAGGGCCTGACTCCCGGAATTATCTGCTCCCAGACTGTGAAGATCTGCGGTGTGCCGGAGAGCCAGGTGGAGGATACCCTGAAGGATCTGATCGACGGACAGACGAATCCGACCATAGCTACCTATGCCAAGACCGGCGAGGTACATATCCGGGTGACGGCTTCCGGGGAGAATGCCAAGGCAGCCGGAAAAGCCATCAAACCTGTGGTGAAGGAATTAAAATCCCGTTTCGGAGCGGATATTTACAGCACAAAAGGGGAGACGACGCTGGAAACAGCAGTGGCGGATCTACTGCTTGCCAACGATCTGACGGTGACTACCGCAGAGTCCTGCACCGGCGGTATGATCGCTGCAAGGATTATCAACGTGCCCGGGGTATCGGAATGCTATAAGGCGGGACTGGTAACTTATTCGAACAAAGCCAAGAGAAAATTTTTGGGTGTACGCAAGAGCACACTGGATAAATACGGTGCTGTCAGCAGCAAAACCGCCGGTGAAATGGCAAAGGGAGCGGCAATGCTGATGAAGTCGGATGTGGCAGTGGCAGTGACCGGCATTGCGGGTCCGGACGGTGGAACCGAGGAGAAGCCGGTAGGGCTGGTATACATCGGATGCAGCGTGAAGGGCGAGCTTACGGTGAAGGAATATCATTTCTCCGGAACCCGCAGCCAGATCAGAGAGGCAACCACCTGTGCAGCGCTGATCCTGATGCGCAGCTGTATACTGAAATACTTCAGCAAGGTTACGTTTGGTAAAAAGTAACAAAAAAATAATTTGTGAGATACCCTCAAAACGAAGGGGGTAAAAATTGTAGATAGTGCCGAAAAAAAAGAAATGTATCATGCGTCCTTGCGGGAAGCGGGGATGTGTGGTACATTCTTTTTGTATCTTGTTGCGGAGCAATTCGCTGACATGTCTTTCTATCTCTGATTATCGGCAATTCAGGCATTCGCCAAAATTTCAGACGATTATCGGGACAAAATTAGCAAATGGGGGGATGCTTTTAAAGGGAGTTTTATTGGACATAAAATAGATATAATAAAAATAGACGTTGACAAACACGAACAAATGTTTTATCCTAAATAAAAGCAGAACATTTGTTCCTTGAAAGAAAAGGAGATTAACATGGAAAAAGACGATAAGCTTAAAGCATTGGATGCGGCACTGAGCCAGATCGAGAAGCAGTACGGAAAGGGCGCGGTAATGAAGCTGGGAGATCCCACAGCGCAGATGAATGTGGAGACCATTCCCACCGGTTCTTTAAGTTTGGATATAGCATTGGGACTGGGTGGTATTCCCAAGGGAAGGATCATCGAGATCTACGGACCGGAATCCAGTGGTAAGACCACTGTTACCTTACATATGATCGCAGAGGTACAGAAGAGAGGTGGTATTGCCGGATTCATCGATGCGGAGCATGCCTTAGATCCCGTCTATGCGAAGAATATCGGTGTAGACATTGATAATCTGTACATTTCCCAGCCGGATAACGGTGAGCAGGCACTGGAGATTACTGAGACCATGGTACGTTCCGGCGCCATCGACATTATCGTAGTTGACTCCGTTGCCGCACTGGTACCGAAGGCGGAGATCGACGGTGACATGGGAGACAGCCATGTGGGCTTACAGGCACGATTGATGTCCCAGGCACTGCGTAAGTTGACTGCTGTCATCAGCAAGTCCAACTGTACCGTAATTTTCATCAACCAGCTGCGTGAAAAGGTGGGTGTAATGTTCGGTAATCCCGAGACTACCACCGGTGGTCGTGCATTGAAGTTCTATTCCTCCGTACGACTGGATGTCAGAAGAATCGAAGCACTGAAGCAGGGCGGTGAAGTCATCGGTAACCGTACTCGTGTCAAAGTCGTTAAGAATAAGATCGCGCCTCCTTTCAAGGAAGCAGAGTTTGATATCATGTTCGGTGAAGGTATTTCCATGGTAGGAGATATTCTGGATCTGGCAGCCAGCTGTGATGTCGTAGCCAAGTCCGGTGCCTGGTATGCCTATGAAGGGAACAAGATCGGACAGGGACGTGAGAATGCCAAGCAGTATCTGAAGGACAATCCTGCCGTCTGTGATGAGATCGCCGAGAAGGTCAGAGAGCATTACGGACTGAAGGCAGACGTTGCTGCCGCAGCCGAGAAAGAAGAGTAGATACATGCTGGTAACACAGGTTACGGAACTTTCCAAATCGAGAAGTAAGGTATATATTGACCAGGAATTCGCCTTTGTATTATACAAAGGCGAATTGCGTCTCTACCATATAAAAGAGGGCGAGCCGTTAAAGGAAGAGGACTACCGGACCATCATGGGGGAAGTACTTCCCAAACGGGCGAAGCTTCGTGCCATGAATCTGTTACAGGGACGAGAATATACCACATCGCAGCTTCGGACGAAGCTTCAGCAGGGCTTTTATCCGCCCAAGATCATAGAGCAGGCAATTGACTATGTGGCAGGCTTTCACTATATTGATGACCTGCGGTATGCGGTGGACTATATTACCTATCATGAGGACAGCCGCAGCAGACGCCGGATCGAACAGGATCTGCAGGGCAAGGGAATCTTAGCGGCGACCATAGAAGAGGCATGGCAGGTATGGCGGGAGAACGGTGGTAAGCAGGATGAGCAGGCGATGATCCGGGAGCTCCTTCATAAGAAGCACTACGATACAGAAGGCGAGACGGACTGGAAGGAACGGCAGAAGATATACGCCTTCCTGGCAAGGAAGGGGTTTTCCGCGGAAGTAATTCGTAAGGCAATCGGCGGCATGCATGGCGATGATTTTTAAGAATGTCGGATTGTGTGGTATTTACAAGAAATAATGCACAAAGAATATTTTAATATGGGAACTATTTTTGGAGTAATTGCGACTTGTACTTGACAGAGGTGTAATTTCAGTTTACACTAATACTGTTGTGAATTGCTTGTTAGAATGTACATAAATTGCATTCTATTATGAACGATAATTTGTATTGTCGGAGCAAAATGTACAATGAAAATTTCATAAGGAGGTGCTCCTGTAGTGGACACTAATATTGTAATAGTATTAGTGGCTTCTGCGATCGTTCTTGTCGTAGCCGTTATCGCAGCCGTGCTGATCACATCCAAAGTTACTACTTCCCGCCTGAAGAACAATGCGGAGAGTACGATCGGTAATGCGGAGGAGAAGGCAAGAGAGATTATTGATGAAGCTCTGAGAACTGCGGAGAACAAAAAGCGTGAATCACTCCTGGAAGTCAAGGAAGAGTCCATTCGTACCAAGAATGAACTGGACAAAGAAATCAAGGAACGCAGAGCGGAAGCCCAGCGGTATGAGCGCAGAGTTCAGCAGAAGGAAGAGAACATCGATAAGAAAGCAGATGCCATCGAGAAGCGCGAGGCAAGTTTAGCATCCAGAGAAGAATCCCTCAATCGCATGAAGGAAGAAGTCTCCAGACTGAATGAGCAGCGTGTGCAGGAACTGGAACGAATTTCAGGATTAACCTCTGAACAAGCAAAAGACTACTTATTGAAAATTGTTGAAGATGAAGTGAAACATGAATCGGCCGTGATGATCAAGGAAATGGAGAGTCGGGCCAAAGAAGAAGCAGACAAAAAGGCAAAGGAATATGTGGTTAACGCTATACAGAGATGTGCAGCAGACCATGTCTCTGAGACTACAATTTCCGTTGTACAGTTACCGAATGACGAAATGAAGGGACGTATCATCGGACGTGAGGGACGTAACATCCGTACCCTTGAGACCATGACAGGTGTAGACCTGATCATAGATGATACACCGGAAGCAGTAATCCTGTCCGGATTTGATCCGATTCGTCGTGAGGTAGCGAGAATTGCGCTGGAGAAGCTGATTGTGGACGGACGTATCCATCCGGCCAGAATCGAAGAGATGGTAGAGAAGGCGCAGAAGGAAGTCGAAGTAATGATCAAGGAAGAGGGAGAAGCCGCAACCCTGGAGGTTGGCGTACATGGCATCCATCCCGAACTGGTAAGATTACTCGGCAAGATGAAATTCCGTACCAGCTATGGTCAGAACGCATTAAAGCATTCCATTGAAGTGGCACAGCTGTCAGGGCTGTTAGCTGCGGAGCTGGGACTGGATGTGAGACTTGCCAAGAGAGCAGGACTGCTGCATGATATCGGTAAGGCAGTTGACCACGAAATGGAAGGCTCCCATATTCAGTTAGGTGCTGAACTGTGTCGGAAATACAAAGAGAATGCTACTGTTATCAACGCAGTGGAATCTCACCATGGCGATGTAGAGCCTACTTCCCTGATTGCATGTATTGTACAAGCTGCTGATACAATATCCGCTGCAAGACCGGGAGCTAGAAGGGAAACATTAGAAACCTATACTAGCAGATTAAGACAGTTAGAAGATATCACAAACAATTTCAAAGGTGTAGATAAATCTTTTGCTATTCAGGCAGGTCGTGAAGTTCGTGTTATGGTAGTGCCTGAGCAGATCTCAGATGCCGATATGGTACTGTTGGCAAGAGATATTTCCAAGCAGATCGAAGCTGAACTGGAATATCCCGGACAGATCAAGGTAAATGTGATCCGTGAGAGCCGCGTAATTGATTACGCCAAATAACTGACCAGTCAGAAATGACAATTTCATAAGATGTAACAGACAGCCGTTGTATGGAAACATGCAACGGCTGTTTTAACGCATTTTGTATCAAAAAAAGTGAAAGTTCCCTATTGTGTTATCTGCCGTCTTATAGTATGATATTCGAAGTGTATGATTGTATACGATTATCCAATATTCACCGAAGAAAGCGTATTCCCCATGGGAAAGAACGAGAAAGGTATGGTACGAAATGAAAGCATATCAGGAATTATCCAAGGAAGAACTTTTAACATTGAAGGCAGAGCTGAACGCTGCATATGAAGATGCAAAAGGCAAAGGCCTGAAACTGGATATGTCCAGAGGAAAACCGGCAGCGAACCAGCTGGATATGACAATGGATTATCTCGATGTTGTGAATTCTCAGAGCTCTATGAAGGCTGAGGATGGCATGGATGTTCGTAATTACGGGGGACTGGACGGTATTCCCGAGGCGAAAAAACTGATTGCTGATATTCTGGAAGTGAAGCCGGAGAATGTGATCGTCTGTGGTAATGCCAGTCTGACCATCATGTATGATACCGTATCCCGGGCTATGACCCACGGATTCTTAGGCAATACCCCCTGGTGCAAGCTGGATCATGTTAAATTCTTGTGCCCTGTCCCCGGCTATGACAGACATTTTGGTATTACCGAGCATTTCGGAATCGAAATGATCAACGTTCCCATGACTCCCGAAGGACCGGATATGGATCTGGTAGAGAAGCTGGTATCCGAAGATCCCGCCATCAAGGGTATTTGGTGTGTACCGAAGTACTCCAACCCTCAGGGATATTCTTATTCCGATGAGACGGTAAGACGTTTCGCAGCGCTTACGCCGGCGGCACCGGATTTCCGTATTTTTTGGGATAATGCTTATGCAATTCATCATTTATACGATGACAGACAGGATCAGCTGTTAGAGATTCTCTCTGAATGTGAGAAGGCAGGACATCCTGATATGGTATTTGAGTTCTGCTCTACCTCCAAGGTGACATTTGCGGGAGCGGGTATTGCAGCGATTGCATCCTCTAAGGCAAATCTGGATGATATGCGTAAGTCCATGACGATCCAGACTATCGGTTATGACAAGATCAACCAGCTGCGCCATGTGCGTTACTTTAAGGACATCAACGGTGTCCGTGAACATATGAAGAAACATGCGGCTATTATGAGACCCAAGTTCGAGGCAGTACTGAAAGTACTGGAGGAGGAACTGGGAGGTCTTGGTATCGGTACCTGGACGAAACCCAACGGCGGATATTTCATCTCCTTTGATGCCATGGAGGGCTGTGCGAAGGCAATCGTGGCAAAGTGTAAGGAAGCCGGTGTGACGCTGACCGGAGCAGGAGCAACCTTCCCGTATAAGAAGGATCCGAAGGATTCGAATATCCGTATTGCACCTTCCTTCCCGACTCCGGAAGAGATGGCAATGGCTACGGACCTGTTCGTACTTTGTGTCAAGATGGTAAGCGTAGATAAATTGCTGGAGAGCAAATAAGTTTATTTGAGTTATATTTGGATGAGAAGGGACGATGAGTCATGGAAAAATTCAAGCGTATCAGCCGTGATCTGGTAGCAAAAGGTGCCATTCTCGATTATTATCAGGATACCATGCAGATTCCTAATGGCAATATTGCAAAATGGGATCTGATCGATCATAAAGGAGCGGCTGCCGTGGTGGCTGTGAGAGAAGACGGCAAGCTTCTGATGGTGCGCCAGTACCGTAATGCACTGGAGCGTGAGACACTGGAGATCCCGGCAGGAGGACTGAACGGCAGGGAAGAACCTACGGATCAGGCAGCTATGCGGGAACTGCAGGAGGAGACCGGGTATCATACCGACCATGTGGAACTGTTGACTTCCATCTATACCACAGTGGCTTTCTGTAATGAGAAGATCGACATCTATCTGGCGAGAGGTCTGAAGGACAGAGGAAGCCAGCATCTGGATGAAGATGAATTCATCAATGTAGAGGCGTATTCTGTGGAGGAATTAAAGCAGATGATCTATGACTGCAAGATTCAGGATTCCAAGACCATCTGTGGTATTCTGACCTATGCTTCAAAATATCTGGATGCGTAATATGATGTCGGGGTCAAAAGCCCCCGACTTTGATGCCTGCGGATTGCTCCGTGCTACGCACTCCCA
>ERZ1026878.1439-NODE-1439-length-14231-cov-10.258888_pt1 | contig 14231 bp, 6 predicted proteins | sample MGYA00380169_ERZ1026878 | MGnify/ENA primary metagenome ERZ1026878 (study PRJEB33269, sample SAMEA4719805) | human gut metagenome | biome: human-associated habitat; feature: organic feature; material: feces | place: Cameroon | collected 2013-10 ...
GGGTTGGGATTCCCAGACCAATACCATGCGTGTGGTTCCCGGCAAATATCAGATCTTCATAGGTGGTTCGAGTGCCGATGCTGCGAAGAATGTGATAGAAGTGAAAGTGAAATAAAATGCTTCAAGGGGAGTTTTTTCTTTTGGTATGAAAAAACTCCCCAAAAGTTTGGAAGTTATGATAATTCTGTGTATTTTTGCAGTGTTTTAATTTATAGTGTTTTGCGTGAGCATAGCTATAGCGGTATTTTTTTTGATTTTTTTACTGAGATCACTTTAAAAATGAAAAAAAACTCCAAAAGGAGTAATTTTATCGTATTTTATTTGTACTTTTGCCATATCATTTTGCATTTTATCTGTTATAGTAGCCCATGGAACATCTTATCCACTTTGCCAATAACATCGTAAGCCTCTTCCTGGCTCCCGGCATGATGCTTGCGCTGGGCATCGCCGTGTGGGGTGTAGCCTACACACGCAGTGAATCCCTGGCATGTTATGCCCGGGCACGGCGCATGGTGGGAATCACCTTCGTCATCTATAGCCTTGCCCTCTTGGCCGAGTACTTTGTCAAGTCCAGCATCGCAGCCGACTTTGCTACGCGGTTGGTGATAGTGGCCATCTCTATGTCGCAGGCCTATCTGTTCACCCTCACGCTGGTCACCCTCATAGACGTGGAGTTCCTCTCGGTCAGGCGGTTGCGGGCCGAGGCGGTGTTGCCCCTTCTTGCCACCGTGGCTGCCTTCACAGCGGGAACCTTGTGCCCTGTGGCCTGGCATATCTCCATCATCGTGGCCTATCAGGTGGCCTATGCCTTGCTCCTGCTGCATTACATACACCTCTTCCGCCGCCATTATGCCTACTATGAGCAGCGTATGGACAACTATTTCTCGGATGAGGAGCAGCATCGGCTGCACTGGGTGCGCAACTCCTTCCGCTGGTCATTGGGTATCGGGGTGGCCGCACTGGTCTATTCGATACTTCCCTGTGAAGCTACCTCGCTGCCCTTCATGCTTGCCGCTGTGTCCTATTACACATTCTATGGCATTTACTTCATCAACTACGCACACATATTCCCCTATGTGGCCAGTGCCCTTGTCGAACCTGTGGCATCCACGCCGCAGGAGCAGACCACTGTGCCCACACCCGAGGAGCAGGAACTGCTGGCGGCGGTGGACCGCCTGATGGAAACCACCTCGCTCTATACCGATGCCGGACTGACTGTAGCCCAGGTGGCGGTGGCTCTGGGGCGCCCTCACCGTACCCTATCGGCAGCCATATCCCATGGCAGGCACACTACCTTCAAGGCTTATGTGAACGGATACAGGGTGGACAAGGCATGCCAGCTCATCGGGGAGGGGTGGCTTGCACACCATACCATAGATGCCTTAGGTGTCGAGTGCGGGTTCTCAAACCGAGTGCATTTCTACCGCATATTCAAGCAGGCCATGGGCGTATCGCCCTCCGAATATGCCCCAGATGGTAACAATACGGACAAAATGTAACACAGGAAAAGCACTTATTTCCGTTTTTTTTCGCTGTTTTCGCTATTTTTGCGCTTGTTATCGCCGCGCCTGGTATCCCTTCTCTTATTCTTGGGTGCAGTTGCTGCGGAAGTGTCAAACCATAAAAATAGGAAAAACAATGAACACCAGACAACTCACAAAAAAGCGAACAGCAATGAACGCCAGACGGCTCATGCGTGTGATGTGGACCCTGCTCCTGCTCGTGTCCTCCGCCATAGCGTCTGTAGCACAAGAAAAACCAAGGCTCATAAAGGGCGAGCAACTGCAGATAGTGGGGGCAAAGCCTGTGTCAGGAAACAAAGGGATAGGCTACATCGACTTCGGCACCACCCCTGGGGAGAAGGAATACACGTTCGTACTGCGACGCCCTGCAGGTGCCGATGCCAACTATGCGGTGTCGGTGTGGTATCAGCTTGCAACGACGCAGGGGTTTGATGTGAATGTGCCTGTCCTTTACACCGATGACTTCTATGAAGGTGACTCCAGTTCCGATGATTATCAAGACGGCTGGAACTGTGTAGTGTTTCAGCCAGGCGAGACCGAGAAGGAGGTGAAGTTTACCACATATAGCTATTTAGGAACCAATGAGGAGTATACACGCGACCTGTGTGCCTACATCCGTTTCTGCCATCCCAACCGCATCACCATGGAGTATGACCTGCTACAGCTGCGCTTCCACAATGCCGATACACATCAGCCCGACGGTGCGATTGCCGATGATGAGACACTCTGGTGTTACAGCTTTGGATATATACGAAACGGCTATCATCCCAAGGCCGGCGAGTGGCTTATGGCCAACTTGGATATGAGGGGAGGGTCTCATCAGTGGACCCCTGGACTGCCCCAGCTGCGTATAGGCGATGATACACGCATGGTCTTACAGACGGGAGAGGGCAGCGTGGAAGTACCGCCCGCACAGCCCGTGGGCGATGAGGTATGCCGCAATCTGATCTTTGCCTATCGTGTGACCGATGATGATGTGGTCGCACTCTGTAAGGGAAGGCCTGCCGGCGTGCTGGGCTATACTGCCATCAAGGGAATGCATGTCGTTGGGAATACTCAGGTGAAAGATGACGTGAGCGACTGGCCATTACTTATATATAATGGCACTGACCGTCATGGTATCCTGCGCCCGCGCTTCGGGCAAATGACCACCGACAAGCAGACCTATGCTCCGCGTGCCCAGGCCACTGTACGTGTGGAGATTCTCAACTGGCAGCAACTCAATGCCGTATATGACACAGAATGGCAGGAGTGCATCTCGCTCACTGCCAATGGTGGCAAGACTGCCCTCAACTCACAGAAGGGCACGTTCGACACGACCACGGGCGAGCTGGTGTTCACCTTCAATGCTGCCAGTCCTGCGCCAGGACAAACACAATGCACAGCATTCGTGGAACTGATGCTCACGGGCATGCTGCTGCCTACGAACGACGAGAGCGACTGGCCCTCGACCCTGCGTCTACCTTATCTGCTCCCTGCCGATGCCTTCTTCAGTTATCAGGTGGAGGGCGAACCTGTTATCGTATATACCAAGTCGGTGGGCATCAAAGGAATGCCCGACGGCAATGCCATACGCCTCACGGGTAAGCTGCAGCAACTTCGCCTGCATGCCGACATTCTGCCAGGCGACTGCTCGTTTCTCGGCGGCACATGGACCAGTTCTGACCCAGAGGTGGCTACCGTCAACTCCAATGGTTCGGTAGTGCTCCACCGCTCAGGATTTACCGACATCACCTTCAGAAGCAGCGAGGCCGACTATCGTGCCGAACAGGGTATGCCATCGGCCGATGGCATACTGCTTTCTACCGTGCGTCTGCATGTGCAGGAATATTTTCCCGATGACCAACAGGCAAAAAAGTATTTCACTTCCGATGACGAACAGGTACTCCTCACCGCTACGGTCGACATGGTACGCTTAGTGCCAGGCAGCCAGAACGAGGGACTTGATGCATGGGAGGTGGCTGCCGACCAGGCCGAGGTCACCATCATACACCAGGAGAGCGACAAGTATCCCGATCTGCATCTTACAGTGCCTGTGGAAAGCAAGTACTATGCTTCGGTGACCATACCTTTTGACGACAAGACCTTCCTGCGCAAGCGCTATTACGACCCTGATACACACGGAGGCTGGCCCACCTGCTGGGCTGTGTTCAGTGTGCCTATACGCAATAAGTATGATGGTGAGGTGCATACCTACAAGTACACTTACGAAGTGTACCACCGGCTGACCAATGCGGCCTTTGCCACCAATCTCGCCGACAGTGGGGCTGTGGTGCTCAAGGACGATGGCACAGGACATGCCACCATGCGCATGAAGAACCTGGACCGCGAGGAAGGCTTCGAGTTGAGTTTCTTCCAGGGAGTACTCTCCGACGACGGCACGCGCATCGAGGCCATGGCGCATGGTGCCAAGTATGTGAAGAAGCAGATAAAACCGGGCGACCTCGACATCTTTGAGGGCGAGAAAGACTTGGGCGATGGCGTGGTGCTGCGGATGCAGCGTGACAGGAAATATGTGGAGGCTACTCTCAACTATCCGTTTACCATGCAGAAGGGCGAGACCAATGCCCTCTCGGCGCATGTGCAGAACACCTATGGCATGTATGACCCGCGCAAGCCGAACTGGAATGCCGGGGAAAACCAACTGTGGGTGAAGGAAGATCCCAGTGCAGAGTGGGGCATGATAGAGCCATACACCTGGTTTTCCAACCGATTCGGAGGGACGAGTTTCAGCCACATAGGCACGCTCAGCGAAGAGCAGTGGGTCAAGGACAACAAGGCGGTGTATGAAGCCTTTGTGAACGACCCGTCTGACAACTACGAGCGGTTTTCGGGCAGCAACCTGGTACACTTCTATCTGCCCAACCTCTATGCCCTGTGGGGAAAGTGTGAGGTGACAGTCGACGGCAAGGAGGTAATCAAGGTTATCGAGGCTGGCGGCAAGGGTCACTTTTACCTTCGCTTCCCCTTTGACGACACGAAGCACACGGTCTCCTTCAGCTGGCCAAAGGTGGGACTCAAGAAGGACTTCCCCTTCACAGCCTACGGAAAAGATATGATCGGCCGCTACCGCTTCCGCGGCAATTATTATGGTGACAATAAACACGCTATAACCGACCTGGATGTGACCTACACCACTGGCACTGGCGAGCAGAAGACGGTCACCGTGTCCACCACGACGCCCGACGAGTACATCAACTACGGGCACTACTTCACCATCGATGAGCCACAAGGCATCGTGACAGCATCCATCACCGACCATGTGGCCGAGGGTGTGGAGCATGTTGTGCTCGTGCCTACCACCATCGACAAGCCTACGCCCATGCTTGCAAGCACATCGGGTTCGGCTGTCATGTTCTTCGACAATGAGACCGACGCTACAGCCTCTACACAGGCAACTGCCTACTTCAATGCGGCCGACCTGCATACCATGCACTATATTTACCTCAAGGTGGTGGATGCTGCGACGGGCGAACCCATACCGAATGCCATTCTCAAGACCACCTATCAAAAACCGGTGATAGAGCCTGACGGATCGCTGATAAAGGTGTGGGGAGACGGCTTGGAGAGAGCCATCGCCTACAGCACCGACGGAAAATATTTCCCATGTATCTTCCGCAATTTAGAGTTGCGCCGCCGCTCCATCATCATCAATGGCGAAGAGGCGTTCTTCGATGGCGAGCGGGTGGTGCACACCGTAGCCCTCACTCCCAAAACGAATGCGGGCGATGCAGTACATGTGGAGGACATATACATGGAGGAGACAGCCCCCACTGGTGAGGGCACACAGATGGTGCGCTGTCAATATGCGGGCACGTCAACATTGCTGCCTTATGACGGGTCTAAGAAACCAGGACGCAAGATAAAGATGCGCCTGCTGGTGCGCGACCCGCTGAATGTGGACAAATGGTATGACAAACTGAGTCTCGTTTCCAACCAAGTAGCATCGGGCAGGAGCATCTCACTGAAGAGGACGGCTGTAGGACGCAAGTATATGTACTTGGCCGATGCCCAGGAGAATGGGCAGAGCGTGAGCTACACTCTCTTACAGGTAGAAGGTGAGATGCGTGACTTCCTCGCTCCCGAGGCATCGGGCGATGTGAGCCTGCGTGTCAAAGGCGACCAGGATTACGCCTTGTTCCAGATGAAAAATATCGACAGCGACCCAAGTTTCATAATCGACGGTGTGGATTTCAACCCAGAGTTGCCACAGATAAACGTAGGTGACGTGTCTCGCGGCAAGGGGTTGGGCAAGATGCAGAAGTCGTTCGACGGATTCTCCATCGAACTGCCATCCTCGCTGCCCTTCACGCTGGGCATCACGCATGAGAACAATGACTACATCGTGCGCGGCATCTACTCGCACAGTTTCCTCCCTGGCGGCAAGATAATGAACATGCTGGACAAGGGCGACTATATCAATAGCTTCGACGCGGCCTTCTGGGAAATGAAGCGTGCAGTAAAGGGCATGAGGGCACAATACAACCGAGATGACCGAGCGTTCACACTGCCGTCGGCATCAGCAGGCATCAAGGCCTGGGTAGAAGGCAAGGTGGGGTTTGACTACGAGACTGAGCGCTATAATTTCGTGCTCAACAGCGTGGGCATCGCTGCCGAGGCTTCGGCCTACATCAAGGCAAAGGTTCCTTTCGGCTTCGGATCTTTCGGAACGAGCATAGCAGGAGAGGCCAGCGCACAAGCCTCACTCGACCATCCAAGTGATGAAGACCTGGAGGCATCGAAGGGCTCATCGCTACCATCGCCTTTCAAGATGGATCTCACACTCGACTTCAACACCGCTCTCTCTGTAGGTGCTTACGCCGAGTTGGGCATTGACCTGTGGGTGGCTGCGGCAAAGGCAGGCATACGAGGGTCGGCATCGGCATCGTTTGAGAGCATGGCAGTGGTCAAGCCTTACTTAGGCAGGGTGGACAGAGGAGCCAGAATGAGTCTGGAGGCATGGCTGCAAGCCTATGCCACGGCCAAGTTCCTCTTCTTCAAGAAAACATGGACAGGCACGATTCTCGACAAGAAAGGCGAGTGGTATGCACCCAACAATGATTCTAACCCAATCAAACAGCGCGAAAATAACGAGGCCCGCAAGGTGACCACCGTACTGCGCTCGTCGGTGTATAAACCACTCAGACTGCGTCGTGCCCCACAGAACTCAAACATCCTGCTCACGGACATAGATGCCTATGCTCAGCCATCCTACCTGTATGGAGGCAAGGATATGGCATACATTCGTCCTAAGAATGGTGAGGTGGCGACAGGTGAGGTGGCATTTGGCTCGGGTATGGCATTTGCCGCACCGGATGCCCATAACGTGTTTGCCATCCATGCTGCATCGCGTGAGGTAGGCGGGCAGAACACGGGCACTATAGCCTACACCTATTCCACAGCAAAAGCCCCTGAGGCAGCCAATAGTGAGGGCGTGGCTCAGGCTGCTGCCGATGCACGTGTGGCTGTGAGTTTGGGCAACGGAAAAGAGTGGGGAGAGCCACAGACCCTGTCGGACAACTACTGTAGCATCGACCCCAAGACTGCTGTCTCGCCCACTGGCAATGTTGTGGTGACATGGAAGCAAGGCGACTTTGTACCACAGAGCGTGGATGGTGATCCAACGGCTGGTGCCATCGACGGAGCCTTGATGGCCAGCGTGCACCGTGACGGCAAGTGGCAGGACAAGATAGCACTTATGCCTATGGACACTATAGCCCAGCTCACCGACTACGAGGTAGCCATGCGTGACAGCGTGCCCATGGTGCTCGGCATCGTGAGCAAACGGAATGCCGATGGCAGTGTGCGCTCCGTACTCGCCACGGGCACTCTTGACAAGGATCAGAAGGCGCAGACGCTCTTCACTGACATCGTGGCCTCGCAACCCCATATAGTGGCGATGAAGAGCGGGTACTTTGCCAGTGCACTTGTGGTCAATGACATGGGGCAGACGGATGTCAAGCTCTATCGCCTCACCGAGGCTGGAACACTGAACGATATGGGGTTGCTCGGACTCGGCAACCGTGGCGTGATAGACTATAAGCTCATAGCCCCTGAGTCCGCAGACGGCATTGATGGACTTGCCGTGATGTGGAAGGAGATGCACAAGGAGAGCGAGGACCAGGCGGGAGGCGTGCGCACATCGGTCTATGGTGCGCGCATCGCACGAAGCAATGATGGCTATATCTACCTGTCGTGCCCTCAGAAACTCATTGACCAGCCAGAGAACCTCATCATCACTTACTATGATGCTACCTTTGCCGACAACACACTGACGGCTGCTGTCACCGTGGCTGACTTCGACAACGATGGCGCTAACGTACTGCAAAGCCAGGCGCAGTTTGCCAACTCTGTTCGCTGCGAGCATGTGGAACTGGCCGACCGTGTGAAGGAAGGCGAGGATGTGGTGCTCAGTTTCCAGGTGTTCAACGAGGGATACGAGGCAGTTGACTATCTGAACATCAATGTAAACGGCCGGAGCACCGTGAAGCAGGTGAGCATCCTGCCGGGACACAGTGCCGAGGTGACTGCGCCAGCTCCAGCCAATGCCGACCTTGCGAGTGATCTCTCGTTTGATATCACTCCTTATTTCTCGTCGGCTCCTATGCAAGCGCGTTCCTTTGCCTCAGCCATACGGCGTGCCGGGGTACAGAAGGTGAAAGCCAATCGGGCAGGTATGGGTAGCATCAAGTTGCAGGTAGCCGACATGGCTGTCAGGAAACTTGCCGCCGTGCCTGATGGAGATGATGTGGTGGCTGTAACAGCTACTGTGGACAACGGCTCGCCTATGCCTATGGACGCATCATGGAGCGTAAAGGTGGGACTTTACGAGGATGCCATGGGAAAGACGCTCTATCGGGGAACTGATGTCTGCACTGTTCCGCAGAGCCTGCTCTATAGCCAGGAAGGCAACAATACGGCTACGGTGGGGTTCCGTGTGAAGGGCATCGCGAAGCCTACTACGCTCTATATTGTGGCGCACACTGTGGATGGAGAGGGTAATGTGATTGAAGACCAGAATCCTTCTAATAATGTGACAGCGGTAAATCTCTTTGCAGAGAAAACAACTGTGGGCATAGAGAAGCCTGTTGTAGTATCTACCCAGGAACCGTTCACCGTGACCAGCCAGACTGGCGGACTGCTTGTCGAGGGTGTGGCCGAGGGTGCGATCATACGTGTGTATAATCCATTAGGGCAGTTGCTGCACTGGCATGAGGCGCAGTCTGGGGAGAAATCCCATATAGTGCCGCTCGCTGATCGAGGTACGTATCTTGTCACAGATGGGGAGCACACCAAGAAGGTGCTATATAGAAAGTAAGATTACTTGTAAGTGAGAGCGTGTCAGGTCCTGGGCTGTCGGGACTTGGCACGCTTTGTCCGTTCCTCCTCATCTCTGTATTTGAAGTTCTCGTTTGTCCTTCAATCACAAGAGGAGAACAAAAAGCCAAAAGTTTTCGCCAAGAAAGCTGGCTATGCAGGTATCGATTATGAGGACAAGGTCTATAACGAGCATCATAAGTGGATTTCAGAGGCCAATAAGTTAGGCCTAATTACCAATGTTTGGACCGTAAATGACTTGAACGAAATCAAGAAATTGCAATCTTAATCTTTCCTAATTATTCACGCTAACCCATATTATAATGAAGTATTTTTCATATATTTGCACATTATAATTAAGTATATAAGTATGTCTAAGAGTACAATGGCAAACAAACTTCCCAGGAAGTTGTTGCAAAAAATGGCTATCGTTGGCGAGCAAATCAAGTTGGCTAGGCTACGTCGAAACCTAAGCATGGCACAGGTGGCTGAAAGGGCTACATGCTCGGAGGTAACTTTATGCAAGGTGGAAAAGGGGATGCCGACAGTGTCAATAGGCATCTACCTGCGAGTGCTGTATGCACTACAGTTGGACGATGACATTCTGCTGCTTGCCAAGGATGACAAACTCGGCAGGTCCTTGCAAGACTTGGGGTTGAAAAATCGTCAAAGGGCAACTAAAAAAGAATAAGGAATGGAGAAACTGTTCGTTTTTGGAGATTTCAACTGGCTGCAGGAGCCAGAGTTTATAGGGGAACTATGTTACGAAAAGTTACGTGGTTCGGATAGTTATGCCTTCAAGTTTGACAACGATTGGCTCAACCTTCATGCAGGAATCAAACTCTCGGAAGACATCAACAACTATCCCGGCATGCAATACACCTTGCCTGGCAATGATATTTTTGGATGTTTTGCCGACGCTTTGCCTGATAGATGGGGAAGGACTCTCCTCAAGAGGAGGGAGCAGTTGCAAGCAGAGGAAGAGCAAAGGGCTCCACGTAACCTGTCTTCTTTCGATTACTTGGTGGGTATTGATGATTTCTCCCGAATGGGTGGTTTCAGGTTTAAGAAAGAAAAGGACGGGGGGTTCATCAATGTTTCTCCTTCTCTAAAAATTCCACCATTGACGGAAATACGAGAGCTTATTTATGCCAGTCAAGAGATAGAAAAATGTGAGGAGGAAGATGTCATGCCTGAAAAGAAGTGGATTGCCCAGCTGATACAGCCAGGAACATCACTTGGTGGCGCAAGACCGAAGGCAGGCGTATTGGATGAGGAAGGCAGGCTCTGCATCGCCAAATTCCCATCTCGGAATGACGATTATGATGCAGGATTATGGGAGCATTTCTCTCATCTGCTGGCCCTACAAGCTGGTATCCATGTGGCAGAGACTCGTTTGTGGGGAGGATTGGGTAAGTATCATACCCTCTTATCCAAGCGTTTTGACAGAACGGATGAAGGCCGGAGAATCCATTTCGCCTCCTGTATGTCTTTGCTGGGACTTAAAGATGGAGACAACGCACAAGGTGGTTACGGTTATCTGGATATTGTGGATTTCATTCTACAAGGATGCTGTGATGTAGAGACGAATTTACGGGAGCTCTATCGTAGGGTCGCCTTCAATATTTGCATAGGTAACTCAGACGATCATTTCCGCAACCATGGATTCTTGTTGACACCCAAAGGATGGACGCTCTCTCCGGCCTACGACATGAATCCAACCAACAATTTATACCAAAGCTTGCTTATCAATGCCGTTTCCAATAAGGCGGACATTCAAGTGCTGTTGGAGTCATGTGAGGATTATATGATTAATCGAAAGGTGGCCCAGGGCATCATCAAGGATGTACAAACTGCCGTGAGCAATTGGGAAGTTCTTGCCAAGCAATTGCAAATTCCACAAAGAGAGCAAGCAATGTTTAAGGATAGGTTCAAGCTTAACCTAAATTATAATGAAAGTATTTGAATGTTTACTTCATTATAATTTGGGTTATACTGTTCGAATTAAGAGAAAAGAGCTCACTTTAAAAAGGGGCATATTTTGAATCCAGCATGACCAGTGTGATCATTCTGAGTGAAACATAGCAATCGGCTCCGCTGGTGAATATCTTTCGAGAAATTGCCATGAAATATAAACATTTTAAACAGGCCTTACTTTTTAAAGTGGGCTCATACTTCCAGATTCGGGAAATAAAACGAGAGCATCCAGCTTAAGAAAAGCCTCCCATTTTGGCAGTAAAGTATAAAATTTTAAACTTTACTGCCATTTTCCTTCTTTTATTCTTCTTCAATCCTTCTTTTATTCTTCTTCAATCCTTCTTTAATCCTTCTTTATCCTTCTTTGATAATCCAGTCTCCGATGGTTCGCTGGTTGCTATCATAGTTGACACCTACTTTTACCAGTCGTTTGCCGTTGGCTGAATAAGGAATCAGGTATCCCTTTTCTTCTATCTGCCTGATGGCTTCTTCTGCCGAACCATCATACTTCAGTTCGAAGACATAGGTGGTGTCTGGCAGTTGGAGCACAGCATCGGCTCTGCCTATGGCACTATCTTCTTCTACCTTGATAAGGGCGCCCATCAGATTGAAAATCAGATAGAAAACCGTCTGAAAATCTCTTTCGTTCTTATTCGACAGGCGGTTGGAAATGCTGGAGAGATAAGCCTTCAGGCGAACCATGGCACCCTCAAGATCATTTTCGTAAAGCATTTCTACAAATTCATTCACCAGTCCGTTGTTGTCGATGGATAAGGGAGACAGATAGTTGGGAGCCAGACTCTTGAGCATTCCGATCTTGACTTCCTGGTTTGGGTAGCCCAACCTGTAACTCTTGGTGATGGGACTGTATTTCTTGATGGTAAGATAACCGCTCTGATAGAGCAATGGCAGGGCTGAGGTTACCTGCTCAGGCGACACATCGAAGTCGTCAACACTAGCTCCCTTTCTCTCAATCTCCATCACGTTGACATGGTGTTTCTGCAGGGTTTTGATCAGATAGGTTGGTGTTCCCGATCCAAACCAGTAGGAATCTATCTTCTGACTGTTCATTGCCCTGATCAGACTGAACGGATTGAATACATCTTCTGCATGTTCGCTGAAATGGTAGCCATCGTAATACTGTCGTAATTCTTCCAGGCATTGTTCGTATGTCAGGCCGAGCGCTCTTCCCAATCCTTCCACATCTGGTTTCATTGCGGTGGTAAGTTCTGTCTTACTGATGCCGCAGATGGCAGAATATTGGTCGAGCATGCTGATGTTGTCGAGGTTGTTGAGTTCGCTGAAGATGCTGAGCTGTGAGAATTTGGTAATGCCTGTGATGAACGTAAATTCCAGATAGGGGTCGAGTTTCTTCAGCGGACTGTAGAAATTCTGCATGATGAGCCTTAGCTGCTTCAGATTATCTTTTTCGTGAACTACATCAAGCAAAGGGGCGTCGTATTCATCGATGGTGACAACCGCTTTTTTGCCAGTCTGCTGATAAGCCCGCTTAATAATACCTTCCAGTCTTTCATTAGGGTGAATCTCGCCTTCCCCCTTACCATAAAGTTCTTCGTAAGGTAAAAGTTCTAGATTAAGATAATTCTTCAAGGCATCAGCATCAAAATGCTTGGCGCCGCTCATATCGAAATGGAGCACAGGATGCTTCACCCATTCTTTCTCATAGTCGGCGATGGCTAATCCTTCGAAAAGTTCCTTTTTGCCCTCGAAATAAGCCTGGAGCGTAGAGGCAAAAAGCGACTTGCCGAATCGCCTTGGACGACTCAGAAAAATATATTTCATACCTTTTTCTCTAAAATCCACAATGTATTTAGTCTTATCTATATAGAGATAATTTTTCGTGCGGATTTCTTCAAAAGTCTGTATTCCTACAGGATATTTATTTACGATTTCTGCCATATTCTCACTTGATTTTACGTTTCACGCTGCTAAGTTACAAATATTTTTTGGAATATAGGCAGCGATTAAGTTTTTTTTTTGCGTGGTATTTCGTATAAGCGGAATTGTTTTTGAATGTTTTTCCCAAAAAGGTTTGTGGTTTCAGGAATAATGGCTAATTTTGCGGGCGGGAAGGGGGCGCCTCTTCGTAGGCGGTGCTTCCGGGAATGATAATATAAATAGAATATGAATAGGAAAAATGATGGTCTCAGACTGATGGATGGGGCTGGATATAAGAAGATAATTATTGCTTGCGACTCTTATAAGGGTTGCCTTTCGAGCAGAGAGGTGAATGAGGCGATTGCTTCGGGATTAAAGGTATGGAATGCGGAAGATGCTTCCCCCGAAATCATTTGTCTCGAAATGAGTGATGGGGGAGAGGGAATGCTCGATGCCTTTCTCTCGGCGATGAAAGGAGAGCGAGTGAGCATTCATGCCCATGATGCCCTGATGAGATGGATAGAGGCTGAGTATGGAATCGTGAATGATACGGCAATTATTGAGATTGCGCAGGCTGCCGGATTGGCTCTGATTGAGCCAGAACAGCGCAACCCGATGAAGGCTACTTCCTGGGGCGTGGGCGAGATGATAATGAATGCTTATCGCCGGGGCGTGCGCCACTTTATCGTGGGCTTGGGCGGAAGCGCCACATCCGATTGCGGTATCGGAATGCTCAAGGCGATGGGAGATGACTGGAAGAAAATCCGACAGGAATGCACATTCATATTGGCTTCGGATGTTACCAATCCGCTTTGTGGCGAAAACGGGGCGGCTCATGTCTTTGCCCCTCAGAAGGGAGCCGATGCTGAGATGGTGGAAATGCTGGATGCTCGGGCAGGGAAGTTTGCTGAGGTGAGTGCCAAGCATTTCGGTTATGATAGGAGTGAGGTGCCTGGTGCTGGTGCTGCCGGCGGTTTGGGCTATGCTTTCCTGCAATATTTTGGTGCAGAGGTTTCTGCTGGAGCCGAACTTCTGTTGCGAGAAATCGGCTTTGATGAGATGATTAGGGATGCTGATCTCGTGATAACGGGTGAAGGACATAGCGACAGACAGACCTTGATGGGAAAGTTGCCACAGCGGATTTTGGAACATGTCTTGAAAAATAAAGCCACGACAGACCAGCAAATCTGGTTGGTATCTGGAGGAGTCAGCGAAAAGCAGGCGCTTCTTGATGCAGGCTTTGATCAGGTTCTTGCCGCATCTCCTCAGAATATGGATTTAGAGGAAGCGATGAATCCTGAAATTGCCAAAAGAAATATTGCGAATGCAATCAGAGTTTCCTTTGGAAATGCTTAGACCTCTTTTTGAGAATAATCCATGTTTTTGGGTCAATGATCAGGACTTTCTTTGCCATTCTTCGGTTCTTTCTTTTGAGGATCATAAATTTTTCTTTGGATTGATTCCTGATTGAGAAAAAGCGAAATCGTATATTTTTAGGTACAATAAGCTTAAAAA